>ENA-UEOZ01000154-UEOZ01000154.1-human-gut-metagenome-genome-assembly--contig:-NODE-154-length-53354-cov-174.202789_pt1 | contig 53354 bp, 40 predicted proteins | sample MGYA00242898_ERZ507912 | MGnify/ENA primary metagenome ERZ507912 (study PRJEB26167, sample SAMN06115410) | human gut metagenome | host: Homo sapiens | place: China:Chongqing | collected 2016-04-27... | reverse complement strand
AAACCGAGAAACGAGAAACAAAACGGAAACAAGAAACAGTCTTTTATGTCTTTTTAAGAGTGAGTTTGGCAAACATCGGAAAATTCAAATTATCGCTTAAAGCATTGATACTTAGCGCATTTGCTTTCATTTGCTTTCTTGTTTTTTCAAGCGCATTTCGTAGGACTAAGATATTCTTGACATCCTGCGTTTCATTCTCTTCGGCTTGAGGTTGGGTTGGCGAACTTGCCAATATCGTAATCCGCATCTTCGTGGTATTCGGTATTTCATACAGTCCCCAATTCATCGAGTAGTGCTCAGCATTGTTAGTCCATCTATTTATGTACGTGCTAAGTAGCCCAATCTCTTCACTGCTCATTTTTCCGTGACCGACGGGAGCATTTATTATCATACATTGCTTCGTGGAATTGACGATGCTCTCTTTCCGTAATGCTTTACAGAATGCCCTATTCATGAAGTTCACCTCCGATTCTCCTTCTTTGGATTCCTCAGTAAACATGAAATGGTTGTCAACAAAGATTTCCTTTAAACATTCTTCCGGGATTGGAATTACCCCTGTACCTGCCAGTAAAACGGCGATTTTCTTTTCTGTTGCGTTCATATAAGTTTGTTTTATTGTTAATGTTTTGCAAACTTACTGCGCATGTATGTCAAATTGGGACATACCATCAAAAAAAATATCGTAGCGGAGGCATAATACCTGCACTACGATATTTATCGTGTTATTGAACTTTCGATAGTTCAGTATGTTAGAATTCCAGCACCATTGTCTGGCGCGGACGAAGCTTTACGTTATGGCTTATTATGACGTTTCTGCCCGTTGTGACATCCACGGCTTTCTCGGCATTACCGATTATCTCGGCATAGCGCTTTACGTCGAGTTCGGCTGCAGCGTTTCTGCCGTTAATGATGGTCATGACATTCTTGCCGTTATACTGACGCGCCACCACGTAAACGCCGCGTTGCGTGCAGAACTGGGTCTGGCTGCCTTTTGTTATCACGTCGTTGCCCTGACGCCAATGCAGCAGACGGCTTATCCAGCCGAACATATCGTTCTGAGCCTTGGTGCGTCCCTTTGCCGTGAAAGCGTTACGGGCATCGCCAGCCCATCCGCCGGGGAAGTCCTTACGCACGTAGCCGTCTGTGACAGACTTCGTGCCGTTCATCAGAATCTCCGTGCCGTAATAGAGCTGCGGGATGCGGTTTACGGTCAGCAGCAGCGCCAATGCCTGCTTCAGAGCCAGCGTGTCCTTGCCCTCGCCTAAGAAGCGGTCGGTGTCATGGTTCTCAATGAACGCCATCACGCTCTTGGGGTTCGGATAAAGATAGTCATAGCAAAGGACGTTGTATATGCGATTCATGCCGTTCCACCAGTCGTCTGTCTCCTCATGCTTTGCCTGATTGATGCGGTCGAAGAAGGCGAAGTCCATGACGGTCTTCAGATAGCTGTTCTTCTCGGAGAGCTTGCTGTCCTTCTGCCAGGCGGCAGTATAGGCTGGCTCCGTCACCCACGTCTCGCCCACGGTGTTGAAGTTGGGGTATTCGCGGTCGAGCGTCTTCATCCAGAGCGCCATGCCGTCGCGGTCAGCATAAGGATAAGTGTCCATGCGGATGCCGTCAATGCCGACAGTCTCAATCCACCACTCGCTGTTCTGAATCAGATACTTCATGACGTGCGGATTGCGCTGGTTGAGGTCTGGCATCGTCGGCACGAACCATCCGTCCACCGTCTCACGCAAGTCCACCTTGCTGGCATATGGATCGAGCACCGGCGTGAGCTTATAGCTGGTCTGCAGATACTTGTCGTTCACCTTGGCGTTGCCGTCCATCGTGTCCATCTTCTTCTGATGCTCCTCGGTCTGATATTCAGGCAGTAGCCATTCTGAAGTGTTAAACCAGTCCTTCGACGGCATGTCTGCCACCCAAGGATGGTCGAAACCGCAATGATTGAAAATCATGTCCATCACCACCTTCAGTCCCTTAGCGTGAGCCTCATCCACGAGACGCTTATACTCGTCGTTGGTGCCGAAACGCGGGTCCACGCGATAATAGTCAGTAGTGGCGTAGCCATGGTAAGACGAGTTGGTGCCATTGCTGGGGCTGTCGTTCTCCAGAACGGGCGTAAACCACAGCGCCGTCACGCCAAGGTCTGTGAAGTAGTCGAGGTGCTGGCGTATTCCCTCAAGGTCGCCGCCATGACGCAGACTCGGAGCCGTGCGGTCGCAGGTCTTGTCGCGCATGGTCTTGAAGGCGTCATTCTTGGGATTGCCGTTGGCGAAGCGGTCGGGCATGAGCATATAAAGCACATCCTCATTGGTGAATCCCATGCGCTTGTCGCCAGCCATAGCACGGTCTTTCAGTTCGTACTTCACCTTCTTAGTCTGCTTGCCCTGCTTGAAGCTGAGCGTCATCTCGCCCGCCTTCGCACCCTCAAGGTTGAGATATAGGAAGAGATAGTTAGGCGAGTCGAGACGTGCGATAGAGTCGATGCGCACACCGGGATAGTTGACCTCCACGTCCGCGTCACGCACGTCCTTGCCGTAAACCATCAGCTGGAGCGACGCGTCCTTCATGCCGACATACCAGTTGGTGGGTTCGATGCGGTCCACCTTTACTGCTGCGTTCAAGCTCATAGCACCCATAAGCATGATTAATGATACCAGTTTTTTCTTCATTATCTTTTTTTATATTATGGTTCTTACTTTCTGTATAGTATCAGCGCCGACTGCTCGTCTGCCAGCACTTCCTTGCCTTCGAACGGCATTCCGATGCCTTCCTCATTGATGACGCCGTTGCAGCAAGCCACCGTGTATTCGCCTTCGGGTACGTTGACCAGCTTGGCTTCCTTATTGGCGTTGAGAATGACGATGATGTCCTTCCATGAGTCGATGCCTTCAAGGTTCTTCAGACGGAACGCCACAAGGCAGTCGTCGGTGGCTATAAACTCCAGATGATTCCTTACAGCGTCGGCATTGGCGAGGCGGAAAGCGGGATGATTTTTGCGAAGACTTATCAAGCCTCGATAATACTCGAACACTTGGGGATACTGCTTGAGGTTGTCCCAGTGGAACTCGTTGATGCTGTCGGGCGACGAAAAGCTGTTATGCACGCCCTTCTTGTCGCGGAGCATCTCCTCGCCAGCAAGCATAAATGGCACTCCCTGCGACGTGAAGACAGCTGTCTGAGCCAGCAGGTCGAGGCGGATAAGCTCTGCCATACGGTCAGCTTCTGACCTCGACGCATCCTTCAGACCTGGAATGCTCGCCTTGAGACGATCCACAAGGCACATGTCGTCGTGACAGCTAACGTAGCTGATCTGCTGTGTTGGATTGTTGGTCCACGGCTTACGGTCGTAGTTGACGCGTGTCATATCCACCTGATTGTGGGCGATGCCACCCACGATGCCGAACTTCAGGCTCTCCTCCTCGCCCTTTATACCGGCAAGGAAAGCGCCCTTCGTGTCGTCGGAGAACGGTCCGCGAAGTGCGTCACGCATGTCGTCGCTGAAAGCTCCGATGCCGTTCAGACGGGGTGTGTTGGCTTTTATGGCAAGCTGGTCCTGCGGATAGGCACACGTTCCTGCGCTCCAACCCTCGCCATATATATATATCGAGGGATCGATCTCGTCCACGGCGGCACGTATCTGGTTCATCGTCTCTATGTCATGGATGCCCATAAGGTCGAAGCGGAATCCGTCAATGTGGAATTCGTTTATCCAGTACTTGACGCTCTCTATCATAAACTCGCGCATCAACGGACGCTCTGAAGCCGTCTCGTTGCCGCAACCCGAACCGTCGGAATAACGTCCGTCGGCTGTCTTGCGATAGTAATAGTCGGGATAAGTGCGCTGGAAGTTGCTTCCGTCAATGTCGAACGTATGGTTATAGACGGCGTCGAAGATGACACGGATGCCAGCCTTGTGGAGCGCCTGCACCATTTCCTTGAACTCACGGATGCGCACCTCAGGACGATAAGGGTCGGTGGAATAGCTTCCCTCGGGCACATTATAGTTCTTAGGATCGTAGCCCCAATTGAATTGCGGGCGCTGGAGCTGCGTCTCGTCCACCGAAGCGAAATCGAACAGCGGTTGGAAGTGGATGGCGTTGACGCCGAGACGCTTCAGATAGTCGATGGCGCGAGGTTCGGTCAGAGCCAGATACTTGCCACGATGCTGCATACCCGAAGTGGGACTGATGGAGAAATCGCGCATGTGAAGCTCGTAAATCACGAGGTCGGCAGGCGACGCAATAGCCGGACGGCGGTCGTCAGCCCATTCCACGGGGTCGGTGTCAGCCATGTTGATGATGGCACCACGGTTGCCGTTGACGCCTACAGCCTTGGCAAACGTGCCGGGACACTCGCCCTTGCCTATATCGAAAGTATAGAACATGCCACTAAGGTCGCCCTTTACGGTAGCCTCCCAGCGGTTGTCACCTATGGCACGCATCTTGACAGTCTTGACGGGTTTGCCACCCTGTCCTGCCTTATAGATGCGCACTTTCGGGAGGGAAGCCGCATTGAGGCGGAATACGGTCTTTGTCTTACCGTATTCCATCTCGTCGAAGCGCCCCTGAGCATTTACGTTTAACGTAATCATTGCGGCAAGAAATGCCGAGAACATATAATTCTTTTTCATGTCAGTAGCGTACGTATTGTTGTTATTTAGCAATAAGCGACACAGCGAAACCACCGCCACGTGCCTCCTTTATCTTCAACACATCGCCCTTCTTGACGGTCTTGTGCAGAATCTGGTAAGCCTTCGGATTGTGCTCATAGTCGGCGTCCTTGGCATCCTGATAGATGGCGCAGTCATACTTGCGACCCTTGTCGAGGAAGTTGAGGCGTACCACAGCCGTGCGAGCCTCTTCGCCTGTCTTGCCACCCACAAACCAGTTGTCTGTTCCCTTAGCCTTGCGTGCCACGGTGATGTATTTGGCTGGCTCTGCCTCCAGATACTTCGAGTCGTCCCAGTCACAAGCCACGTCGCGGATGAACTGGAAAGCATCGTCATACTTCTCATAGTGTTCGGGCAGGTCTGCAGCCATCTGCAGCGGGCTGTACATAACCAGATAGAGCGAGAGCTGTCCGCAGAGTGTGGTGTGGACGAAGCTCTTATTCTGGCTCCAGTCAGAGAGACGTGTCTCGAAGATGCCGGGCGTATAGTCCATCGGACCACCCTGCAGACGGGTGAACGGCAACATCACGGTATGGTAAGCCACGTTACCGCCGAATGCCTCATACTCCGTTCCGCGTGCACTCTCATTGCCAACAAGGTTAGGCCATGTGCGGCAGATGCCGGTCGGACGTGTTGCCTCGTGCGCATTCACCATGATGTGATGCTTGGCAGCTGTCTCAACGACGCGCTGATAGTGATTGTTCATAAGCTGGCTGTAGTGGTATTCGCCTCGCGGAATGATGTCGCCCACGTAGCCGGTCTTCACGGCGTCATAGCCATACTTGTTCATCAGACGGAAAGCATCCTCCAAGTGGCGCTCGTAATTGAGAGCTGCGGAGGAGGTCTCATGGTGCATCATCAGCTTCACGCCCTTGGAGTGGGCATAGTCGTTGAGCATCTTAATGTCGAAGTCGGGATAAGGAGTGACGAAGTCGAAGACGTCAAGCTTCTGATGACCGAACCAGTCTTCCCATCCTTCGTTCCATCCTTCCACCAGCACTTCCTGCAAACCGTTCTTCGCGGCGAAGTCGATGTAGCGCTTCACCTCCTCGTTAGTGGCACCGTGTGTGCCGTTGGGCTTCCACTTGCTGTAGTCGGTAACGCCGAGACGAACCGACGGCAGGTCGTTGGTATAGCTCCATGTCTTTGTTCCGACAATCATGTTCCACCACACGCCGCAGTACTTTGTGGGATGAATCCATGAGGTGTCCTCTATCTTGCATGGCTCGTTAAGGTTGAGAGTGAGCTTGCAGGAGAGCATGTCGCGTGCGTCGTCGCTCACCATTACGGTTCGCCAAGGAGTGTTGAAAGGAGTCTGGATGAATCCCTTTCTGCCCACGGCGTCGGGCGTAAGCCACGACTCCAGCACGAGATTCTTGTCGTCCAGATTGAGGTGCATCGTGGGATAATCCAGGCAGGCAGCCTCATGTATATTAATATAGAGTCCGTCCTTGGTCTTGAGTTGCAGCGAAGTCTGGACGCCAGTGTCGGAGAATACGGTAGTTGACGAGTTGCTCTTATATGTCTCGCGGTTCTTTGCAATGACCTCACGGATGCCGGTAAGCGGAGTGATGTTATATTCATACTCCTGCGTGTCGTAGTCGCCGGGAATCCAGTAAGCAGTATGGTCGCCGGTCATAGCAAACTGTGTGTGCTCTTCCTTTATCACGAAATAGTTGAGCTCATGCTGCTGCGGAAACTCATATCGCAATCCCATACCGTAATCATACACACGGAAACGTATGGTGATGTCGCGGTCCGAGGAGGGCTGGTGAAGGTTGACAGCCATCTCGTTGTAGTTGTTTCGGATGGTTGATGTCTCGCCCCACACGGGTCGCCAAGTCTCGTCGAAGGTGGATGTCTGCGTATCCTTTATCTTGAAACCGTCCATGAGATTGGTCTCCTCCATGCCCTTCGAGGCGTGCTTGTCCTTGGCAAGCTCCAGTCCGAGGTGAGAGGGGCTTACCACCTGCTTGCCCTTATAGGTCATTTCGTACGTGGGCTGTCCCTTGTCTGTGAGCGAGAAGGTGAGCGACACGTTGCCGTTGGGTGACTTTACGGTCTGGGCTGCTGCCATCATCGGGAGCAGCGCAGACAGTATCATGTATGTCTTCTTCATTCTGACGTTTGTCTTATATGTGTTTTATTGCTTTCTGCTATACGGAGTTATCTGCCAGCCTGACTGATGAGCGTGCTAATCTCATCCGTGAACTTGTCGTCTGCCATGAGATCCTCTATGCTGAGGTGCATGCGGTAACGCCAGTAGTGCTTCGGGTTGGCAGGGATGTTGATGCGCTCTGCGTCAGCATCGGGCAGACGCAGACGCTCGCTCATGGCGAGCCAGTCCTGAACACTCAGCACGCAGAGCATCGATGGAGAGTCGAGATGACGGACAATGATGTCCTCTGCAAGCCATCCTGGCAGCGGATGCGGAGCCGGTCCCTCACGATGAAGCATCGAGTTATAGTAGTCCTGCGTACGTTCATAGTTCTCGTCCCACCACTGGCGGAGCGTAGGCATGTCGTGGCTGGATATGGTGCAAACCGAACGGTAAGGGTTCTGGCTGAGATGTCCGAAGCGCGTAGTGGGCGACTTTGGCATGCTCTGCAGTTCAAGGCTGAATATCTTCAGCTCTTCCATCACCCAAGGAACACAGTCGGGCACCATGCCGAGGTCCTCAGCACAAACGAGCATACGTGTGGCCTGTACCAGCTTGGGCAGCTTCTTCATCGCCTCACGATACCAGAACTGATTGTTGCGACGATAATAATAGTCGTTGTAAAGACGATTGAAAGCCTCCTTGTCTACATCGTAGAGCGACTCATAGATGAAGTCGAGCTGGGCAGAGATACGCGGATGGAACATATCGGCACGGTTGCGGTCGCGCACGAAGAGCACGTCGCTCACAAGCGAATAGAGTCCGTCGCGCAGCCAAAGGTCTTCCTGTCGGGTCACGCCGGCAAAGCGTTCCTCAATCTTGCGCTGAGTGTTCACCTCGGGCTTCATGCGATAACGCTCGCCGTCAATGCGCTCTAAGTATTCGCTACGCACCTCGTCTGCACGCTCATGGAAGACGCGATCGAGCACCCAATCGGTGATATAAGGCTCGGTGAAGCGCTCCTCCTGGAAGTTCAGTCCGTACTGCATTATCTCCTCACGACTCATTGCCTGCGACGGAACGAACTGACCTGTCAGACCGTATACGCAGTCGATAGGTATCTCCCAGATACGGAAGAATCCCAATACGTGGTCAATGCGGTAAGCATCGAAGAACTTTGACATGTTCTGGAAGCGGCGCACCCACCACTTACAGCCGTCCTTCAGCATCTCGTCCCAGTTGTATGTGGGGAATCCCCAGTTCTGTCCGTTGACAGAGAAATCGTCTGGCGGCGCTCCCGCCTGTCCGTTAAGATTGAAGTATTTGGGTTCCATCCACACGTCGCAACTATATCTGTTTACGCCGATGGGGATGTCTCCCTTCAGGATTACGCCCTTCTGCTTGGCATACTCGTGAGCCGCCTTCATCTGCGAAGACAGTACGTACTGCACGAAATAGTAGAAAGCCACCTCCTGATGCTCCTTTGTGCGAGAATCCGACAGCATCGCGCGGTCATCCTCGTTCCATGTATTATGGTCTTTCCATTGTGTGAAATCGGCTGTGCCATACTCGTCTCTCAGCCATGAATACTGAGCATAGGGCACCAGCCAGCTTTGTGTTTCCTGGAAGAACGCCTTAAACTCTGCGCTCTTCATAATCTTCTTACCTTCCTGTTGAAAAACTTTCCTTAAATATCCTGATTTGAAAGCGTTTACCTTCTCATAGTCAATCTGTGGCAGAGCGTTGAGTCGGCGGCGTTCTGCTTCCGCCTCACGACGTGCTTCCTCGTCCTCCAGCTCCGGCAATGCGCGAAGATCGGCATACTGTGGATGTATGGCGAAGATGCTGATGCAGCTGTACGGATAAGAGTCGGTCCATGTATGGGTGATGGTGGTGTCGTTGATGGGAAGCAGCTGCAGCACGCGCTGTCCTGTCTTCGCCATCAGATCAATCATCATCTTCAGGTCGCCGAAGTCGCCTATGCCAGCGCTCTCCTTGGTACGGAGCGAGAATACTGGGACAAGTGTTCCAGCCAGCTTGCGGTTCCATATCTCGAAGAAAGCCTGGTCAAGGCTGTACATCACCGTCATACCCTTCTTCATGTCGGGCAGAGTGAGGCAGCGGTTATAGCCACACTCCCACATCATCACGTGTCCTGAGGCGTTTGTCACCACAAACTTCAGCTCTATGCTCTCGCCTTGTAGCTGCGAAGCGTCGATGTCGACAGCCCATTCGCAGTAGTTGTGGAGCGTCATGGGCAGCGCTTTGTCAGGACACCATTCGCCTAAAGTCTTCTGCGCTCCCACCACAGCCAGACGTTCGCCTTCACGAAGCTGCGGCGCACGTACGATAAGACGCAGCGTACGGTCGTAGGACGTGGACTTAAGAGGCTGCGGCTGCTGATGGTTGATGCAGTCCGTAAAGGCGCTACTGTAGAGATACGAGTCGTCCGGCATATCGTTCCAGCGGTCGTAGACGTGATATTCTGTTGCAGCGGTACACGTGAAGTCGAGCACATGCTTCACCGTCTGCCATTCGCTTCGCTCGTAAGCTCCATCAGCCGTCACCTTATAATAATATGTAAGGCTATGGTCAGACTTGCGCTGCGAAAGGTCGCACCACCACTCCACTCCGTTAACGGTGGTCATGCGATGTGTCTTCACCTCGTCATTCTCCACGATGCAGAGCGAGATTTCCTCACCGAATGCAGTACGGTATTCTATATGAAAATGTAATGTCATTATGTATTTGGGTTTAGGTTTGTTACCATGAAAACTGTTACTTTCCTTTTACGCCTCTTTTCTGCTACGGATGGCAGCCACCGAGAAGGCACCGCAAATGAGCAATACGCCAGCCACAATCATCATGTTGCTCTGGTGTGAGCCTACAAGATGAAGCAGTTCGCCGCCGCATAAGGCTGCCACAATCTGAGGTATGCAGATGGTGCCGTTGAAGAGTCCGAGGTAAGCTCCCTTATGGCTGTAGCCCTCAAGGGCATTGGTGACGAAGGCAAACGGCATGGCAAGCATGGCTGCCCAAGCGCAACCTACGAGCAGGAAAGGAAGTACGAGCAGGTTCTTGTCGCCGACGAACGGAACAATGGCGAAACCTATGCCGCCTATTACAAGGCTAATAGCATAAGCCATCTTCTCGTTCTTGAACTTCGGAAGAGCCATAGCCCACAGCACAGAGCCGATGGCTTGCCAGAAGAACAGCACGCCTACCCAGTTGCCTGCCTCCTGATAGCCCTTGGAAGCCACGTCGGTGGTGTGCCATACGGTTTCGGCAATGGTGCCGTTGGTGTAGGTCCACATATACATAAAGGCTGCCCAGCAGAAGAACTGTACGAGTCCTACCTTCCAGAACATCGAGGGTGCATTCTTGAGAAGCGTTATCCAGCCTGCACTTTTCTCCTCGTTCTGAGGCTGAGCCTCGTTATACATAGCATATTCCTCTGGGTTCCATTCCTTTACCTTTACCGTGGTGAAGATGACGCAGAGGATAAGTATGGCTGCTCCGACGTAGAACGAATAGATGACAGAGTCGGGTATTACGCCCTTTGGGGCTTCGTTGGCAATGCCGAGAGCCGTGAAGAAGAACGGGAATACGTAGCCTATAAGCGAACCAGAATTGCAAAGAAACGACTGGATGGAGTAAGCGAGCGACTTCTGCTTCTCGTTCACCATGTCGCCGACAAGCATCTTGAAAGGCTGCATAGCCATGTTGATGCTCGTGTCGAGGAACATCAGCGAGACAAGACCGAAGACCATTGCCGTGCTGACAGCCATTCCGAACGATCCTGCGTTCGGCAACAGACACATCACGAGCACAGCCACCGTGGCTCCGACGAAAAGATATGGGATGCGGCGTCCGAAGCGACACCATGTTCTGTCGCTAAGCGTGCCGACTATAGGTTGAACAAGGATGCCCATCAGCGGGGGCAATATCCAGAAATAGCTAAGGTTGTGAGGGTCTGCTCCCAGTGTGGCAAAGATGCGCGATATGTTGGCGCTTTGCAAGGCGTAAGCTATCTGTACGCCAAAGAATCCGAAACTCAAATTCCAGAGTTTCCAGAATGAAAGATTAGGTTTTTGGGTCATTGTTATTTGGTTATTTTACTTTTTATAGCAATAAAGAATTTGGCTTTACTCCTTACAACTCCTTTACTCAAAGTGTGGTGCCTCTCACTACGAGGCGTGTCCTTACCACTCGCATTGCCACCTCATTACGCGGCAGCGAGCCTTCCACCTGACTTATCAGTATGTTGGCTGCCTCCTCGCCCACTGCCACACCACGCTGTTCCACGGTGGTGAGCATCGGATCGCAAGCCACGGAACGGCTGCCATTGGTGAATCCGCAGATGCTTATATCCTCAGGAACTTTAAAGCCCATGCGCTTGGCAGTATAGAGAATGCCGATGGCGGTGTCGTCGTTGATGGCGAAGAAAGCGTCGGGACGTTCGTCATCCGGCAAAGAGAGTATTTCGGGAGTGATGGCCTCGGCCTGCGCGCGGTCGTCACATATTCGGACAAGGGCTTCGTTCAACTTCAGTCCGTTCTTGGTCAATGCGTCATGATAACCGTTATAGCGATTCTTTGAGATTTCCAGGTTCATCGGCGAACCATAGAAGGCAATGCGCTTACATCCTGTATCAATCATGTGTGTGACCGCTGCATATGCTCCATTATAATCGTCCACCACCACTCGCGAACCATTCACGCCGGTGCAGATGCGGTCGTAAAACACGAGTGGCACACCATTGTCCATCAGTTTCTGGAAGTGGTCGTACCGTCTGGTGTCCTTGGCTTGCGACACGATTATGCCGCACACCTTATTTTTAAAGAAGTCGTCGCATATAGCCACTTCCTTGTCATAGCGTTCGTTGCTCTGAGCCACCATAACACGGTAGCCACGCGCACGCGCTTCTTCCTCTATACCTGACAGTACGGACGCGAAGTAATAATGCACAAACTCCGGAACGATAACGCCTATTACCTTCATCGGAAGGCTACGGCTGTGACGCAACGCTCCTCCAATGACATTCGGGTAAAAGTTATGTTCTTTCGCGTATGCCTGAATGCGCTTTTTCTGGGACGCGCTGATGCGTGGGCTGTCGTTGAGCGCACGACTGACAGTCGCTATGGAGACGCCCAAATCACGGGCTATATCTCGCATTGTTATAGGTAAGTTATCTGCCATGGTTTTCAGTTATGCCGCAAAATTAGTCATTATTCCCGAATGCGTAACGCTTTTCTTCGGACAAAATATCAAAACGGAGTGCAAACGATTGCACTTAAAATACGACGGTTTTGCACAAAAAAAGAAACAACGTATGTTTATAAATTCTAATTTTGCAAACAGAATGAAATGAGCCCTTGAACTACTGAATTTCACTTATAACATATAATAATAACTAAAAACAGCAAAACATGAAGCAGTTAAAAATCAAATTGCCTCTGAGGACCATGGCACTTGCCGGTGGTCTTCTCCTTGCTACAAGTTCCTTCGCACAGAACAACATCGTCGTTAAGGGACATGTAACAGATGCTTCTGGCGAGCCAGTCATGGGTGCTACCATTACAGTTAAGGGTAAGGCCCTCGGTGTTACCGACATTGATGGTAACTTCTCATTAGACGCAGCCCCCGGAACAGAGCTTACATTCACTTTCTTGGGTATGACTCCGCAGACCGTAAAGGCTTCGAGCAACATGAGCGTCACATTAAAGGACGACTCTCAGGCTCTTAACGAAGTGGTGGTCATCGGTTATGGTGTGGCTAGGAAGAACGACCTTACAGGTTCAGTAACAGCCCTCAAGCCGGATGAGAAGAATCATGGTATCATCACTTCTGCCCAGGACATGATCCAGGGTAAGATTGCCGGTGTGAACGTCAACTCTGCATCTGGTGCTCCTGGTGACGGCGCACAAATCCGTATTCGTGGCGGTGCTTCTCTTACCGCCAGCAACAACCCGCTTATTGTTATCGACGGCATGCCTATGGATAACAATGACACTAAGGGTGTGAACAACCCTCTCTCTCTTGTCAATCCTAACGATATCGAGAGCTTCACAGTGTTGAAGGACGCATCGGCCACTGCCATCTACGGTTCGCGTGGTTCCAACGGTGTCATCATCATCACCACAAAGAAGGGCCGCAGCGGTCAGAAGCCGCAGGTTTCTTACAATGGTACGGTTTCTGTAAGCACCATTGCCAAGAAGCTGGACGTGATGAACGCTTCTGAATACGTCGATTTCATCAAGAACTATTACGGCGAAGACTCTTCTGCATACCAAGGCTTGGGATGGAAGAAATTCAAGGAAGACGGCACACCTGACTATGCTGCAGGCACATTCGATACTGACTGGCAGGACGAAATCTATCGTGCCGGCATCAGCCATGAGCATAACGTCAGCCTTACTGGTGGCATCAACAAGCAGTCATGGTCAATGCCTTACCGCGTCAGCGTAGGCTACACCGGTCAGGAAGGTATCTTGAAGGGTTCAGACTATAAGCGAGTTACTGCAGGCTTCAACATCAATCCTTCTCTGTTCGACAAGCACCTCAACCTCAACATCAACGGTAAGTATTCTTACTCAAAGACTGTTTCTGGTGGAACGGATGCTGTAGGCGCAGCTATCAACATGGATCCTACTCGCCCTGTAAAGAGCAACGACGAGCAGTTCAAGAACTGGGGAGGTTTTTGGCAGTGGGCACTACCTACTACATCATACGACCCAACATTCCCATACAATCGCAATGATGAGGCTCCTACAAACCCAGTAGAAAAGGTAGAGAACTACGACAACTACAAGAGTGCACACGTTCTCTTGGGCAACGTAGAGGCTGACTATAAGATTCATGGCTTCGAAGACCTTCATTTGCATGCTAACTTAGCCGGTGAATATACAACCGGTGGTGAGTACAACACCAATAATCCTCAATCTACATACGGATTCTACTATGGCGGCAACAGCGAAGACAAGGAGAAGAAGTACAACCTTTTGGCTACAGCATACGCTCAGTATACCAAGGACTTCAACAAGGCCAACCACTTCGACATCATGGCTGGTTACGAGTATAGCCACATGAAGTATTGGGGCAACAAGTGGAGCAAGTCAATGTATCCTTCTACCAACGAAGGTAAGAACGACAAGGGCGAACCTCTTGCAGGAACTGTAAAGTCATACGATACAAGCAGATGGAAGGGTCAGACTTATCTCGTGAGCTGGTATGGTCGTGCCAACTATTCTTTGCTTGACCGTTATCTCCTTACTTTCACAGCACGTTATGATGGTTCAAGCCGCTTTGCCGACGGACACCGTTGGGGCTTCTTCCCATCAGCAGCCTTCGCATGGCGCGTTAAGGAAGAAAGCTTCCTTAAGGATGTAAATGCTATCAGCGACTTGAAGCTCCGCCTTGGTTGGGGTAAGACAGGTCAGCAGGATACTGGTAAAATGTATTACACCGCTACCTATTTAAAGAGTACAAGCAATCACTTCCTCTATCCTATCGGTGGCGGTAACAATACTGGTCTGCTCTATCGCCCATTGGCATACAATGACGAACTGACATGGGAGACAACCACAACATGGAACGTAGGTATCGACTATGGTATGTTCAACCAGAGATTGACCTTAAACCTTGATGCTTACTACCGCAAGACAACTGACTTGCTCAGTACAACTACCATTGCTGCAGGTCAGAACTTCGACAATGCCCTCCTTATGAATGCAGGAACATTGGAGAACAAGGGTTTTGAGGTTGCTATCACAGGTCGTCCTATCCAGACAAAGGATTGGTTCGTAGAACTTAGCGTCAACGCTGCCTACAACAAGAACGAGATTACAGAGCTTGCAGGCGGCCGCGATATGATTGAGGCAGGAATGAAGGTAGGTCAGGATCAGGCTATCACCTATCATAAGGTAGGAAAGCCAGCCAACTCATTCTTGGTATACCAGCAGGTATACGACCAGAACGGTCGTCCTATCATGGGCTGCTATGTAGACCGCAATGGCGATGGAACAATCGACGAGAACGATAGATACTTCTATAAGAATATCGTAGCTCCTTGGACAGGTGGTTTCAGCTTCAAGGTTTCGTACAAGAACTGGGATCTCGGCAGCAACTTCCGTGTAAGCTTAGGCAACTATCTCTACAATGGATACGAAGAAGGCGCGATAAACACTAAAGAGATTTGCAGCGCTAAGGGATATTACAAGAACACAACAAAGGAGATAGCAGCTTTAGGCTGGACTTCTTACAACTATCCTCTTACCGACTACTTTGTACAGAACGGTAGCTTCCTGAAGTGCGACAACATCACATTGGGCTATAACTTCAACAACCTGTTGAAGGGTGGCAACTATAAGGGTATGTCAGGCCGTATCTACGCCTCATGCTCTAACGTATTCACTATCACAAAGTACAGCGGTATCGACCCTGAAGTAAATTCTGGCAAGGACGACAGCATCTATCCGCGTTGCCGCACATTCCTGCTCGGTCTGAACCTCAACTTCTAACAATTTTAAAAAACAGATTTCGATATGAAACTCAATAAATTCAAAACAATAGCCCCCGCAGCAGCTCTCTTGCTCGCAGCAAGCATGAGCTCTTGCATGGATGATTTGAATAAGGGAAACATTGATCCTAATGTTGACGCTACTCCAAACATTACAGGCTTGTACAGCAAGTGCTATGCTGGTCTTATCATGGAAGGTAATGACGGTACTGCCGATTTCACTATCGATGATAACGGTAAGTCAACTCTTCTCCGTAACCTGTTCAACTTCAACGAGGTACCTACCGACGAAGCAGTCTGCTGGTGGTCGGATGGCGGTATCGCAGATGTTGGCTACAATAAGTTCGATCCGGGTAATGCTACATTGAAGAACTTGTACTATCGTCTGATGTCGAACATCTCTTACGAGAACCACTTCTTAAGTCTTGACGCTGCCAAGGCTGAGAAGACCAAGTATGCTGAGGTACGCGTGCTTCGCGCTTACAGCTATTTCCTTATGCTCGACTTCTTCGGCGATCCGACATTCATTGACAAGATTTCGGCTGAGACTCCACGTCAGGCACACTCTTACAACTCTAAGTTTGAGTCAGGCAAGTCTTACACTCGTGCAGAGCTTCTTCAGATGGGCCGTGAATTCTTGTTCGGCTGGGTAGAAAAAGAATTGCTCGCAGCTGAGCCTGACCTCTTGGAGGCAAAGCCTGAGACCGACAGCGACGCCGACTATGGTCGCATAGACAAGGGCACATGCTGGTTGCTCTTGAGCCGTCTTTACCTCAATGCCGGTACATATCTTAACAACGACGGTCAGAACAATCCTTATTGGAACAAGGCTCTCGAATATGCCGAGAAGATCATCGATCCTTCTACTGGCTATGCCCTCTTCGATGACAGCAAGATGTCTAAAGAGGCAAAGGATAACGGATACAAGCCATACGACTTGCTCTTCATGGGCGATAACGGTTCGAATGGTGCAAGTTGCGAGGCTCTTCTTCCATTGATGCAAGATGGAGACAAGACTCAGGGATGGGGTGGTTCTATGTTCTATGTAGCTGCTCTTTGGGATGCTACGATGCAGACTGTTACAGCTAAGGACGCAGCCACTACTGCCAACACATGGTCAGGTATGCGTGTTCGTCCACAATTCGTAGAGAAGTTCTTCACCGATCCTTCTGTAGTAGTGAACAAGTCGGCAAAAGAAATTCGCAATATGAACGTTGACGACCGTGCTATCCTTTGGGGTAAGGGCAATAGTGACGGTGCTCGTACCTTGGAAATCGGAGATAACGACAAGTTTGTCAAGGGTATTGCAACACCAAAATGGAATAACAACTATTCTAATGGTGGTACTCCTCACGACAGCTACAACGTAGACATCGACTTCTTCCTCTTCCGTGTAGCAGAGGCTTACCTCAATGCTGCAGAGGCTGAGATGCACCTTCACGGTGAGGGTTCTGCTAAGGCAAAGAAGTACATCGACGCTCTCCGCGATCGTGCCCATGCTGCCAAACGTGCTTCTTACACTCTTAACGATGTTCTTGACGAGCGTTCTCGCGAGCTTTATTGCGAAGGTCTTCGTCGTACCGACTTGATTCGTTTCAATCAGTTTGGTGGAACTCAGGCTACATACAAATGGGAGCTTAAGGGTGGTAGCACTAATGGTACAACATTCGCTAAGACCAATAATCTATATCCTATCCCATCTTCAGAGATTCGTTCTAACAAGAACCTGACACAGATCGACGGATATAATGAGGTTCAGAACTAAAGTATAAAAGTAAAAATAGAACTATAAAAGTAAACGCAAAATGAAGAATAAATATATGATGGGTGCTCTGCTTTTCGGCATCATCAGCTTATTCGCATCATGTTCGGATGACAACGACTCTAACCCTACGCTTATACAGCCTAAGGAGTTTACGTTGAATACTCCTGAATATATAAATTCGACTATTGATTTGGAAAAATCTACTGGTCTTGAGCTTACATGGTCACAGCCTAAGTATACAGCAGACAATGCTCCGATCAACGCCACTTACGAGGTGCAGGTTTCTCCTACCAACACCTTCACAGTTTCTACTGATGAAGCTGCGGCAGACGAAAGTGGCGAAAAGGTGCCCGACTACGCAGCTCTTAGCAACACCACAGAGAAATGTAACGTCTCTGCCTCTGCCGAGGAAATCGACAAGGCATTGGTGAAGATCCTTAAATGGACAGAAGGCAACGTTCCTGCCACGCAGGAGGTTTACGTCCGCGTGAACGCTTTCGTACAGGAGGGCACAAGCCGTCTTAACCCTGTCGCTTCAAACTCAGTAAAGCTCAACGTAAAGCCTTACTATATTGAACTGAAGGATGCTGTTCCAACAATGTGGTATCTTGTAGGTAACATGTTCGGCGCTAAGTGGGCTGGCACCAAGAGCATTGGAGTAGACGCACTTCCTATGTTCCTTAAGCCAAACTTCTCTTACGACAAGAAGACTGGTGCTGGTGAGATTGAATACACCAACTACTTCCTTACCGGCGATTACAACGACAAGGCCGAGTGCGACGGAGCTGGTTTCAAGATTCTGCCTTCAGACTTCAACTGGGATTACAGTATGAACGCCATACTCAATAACGAAATCAGCGCTAAAAAAGGCACAATAGAAAATCGTAATGGCGGTGGTGACGGTGGTCATATCGTTGCTTCTGAAGCCGGTTACTACACCATTACAATCAACACTGCTGACAATACAGCCAAGATGGAGAAGTACGAGGGTAATGTAACCAACTATGGTACTATCCAGATTGCAACCTCATTAGACGATTTCGCGAGCGACACTCCAATGCTTCCTTACAACACAGAGGGCGTTGAGAACCACGCCTGGTACTATGTGATGGATGTTCCTGCCGGACAGACAGTAAGCTTCAAGTTCAAGATTGCTGGTTCTTGGGATACCAACTGGGGATATGGTGCAGCAGATGGCGCTATCAACATGTATGGTAAGTGCGAGGCTAATGGTCATAACATCGGCTTGGCAGAAGGCAAGTATTGCATCTCATTCAACGACATCACAGGTTCGTTCAGCATCGTTAAATTGTAAATCACTTTAAGCAAAGACAATTATGATTAAGAAAATATTATTGGGAATGACCCTGCTGATGTCTATGGTGTCTTGCACCGAGGACTTCACAGACTGGGCTAACCCACAGAAAAATTCTCCGAAGGAAGCTGTGGCATTCGGAGATGGTAGCGTAGAACCAGTTGAGGTCATCAACTTGGCTGACGTAAAGACAGAGAAGGTAAAGGTGGCAAGCATCAAAGCCCCCACTTCTTCTAACGCTGCCTACACACCTATCTATAAGATCAACTTCGACGGTCAGTCGTTCGACATTGATGCTGAGGGCAACATGGCAACAGCAGACTTGGCTAACTACATCGTCGAGAAGTTTGGCAAGCGCCCTACAGAACGCGACATTGATGCCACTATTGACGCATGGGTAAGCAATGGAGCAACAGCCGTGAAGACGGCCGTGAAGACGGAAACATCTGAAACATTCCAGGTTAAAGCCATTCCTGAGGCTCCGGTTATCGAAAACGGCTATTATCTCGTAGGCGATATGTTCACCACGGAAACAACGAACGGCTGGACGAAAGAAGCCGCAAAGGCATTCAACCACAGCGACAAGGACGTTTATGAGGATCCGGTCTTCACCGTAAGCTTCGAGACAACAAAGGCTGACCAGTACTGGAAGATCATTCCTAAGAAGAACATCGACTCTGGCGAGATCTGGGCTGCCGGCGTAGTAGGTCCTAAGGTTGACGGCGACGACAGCATGACTGGTGCGCTGACCAACGGTGACGCTAAGGCTGGTAAGATAGCCAAGGCTGGTAAGTATAAGCTCACCATCAACATGATGGACTATACTTACACCATCGAGGAAGTCAACTACGATCCGTTCGTTTACTTCATCGGCGCAACTGACGGTTGGAAGAGCTCTGACCAGAAGCTCGCTCTCGTAGACGATGCAAAGGGCGTATACACTGGTTACGTTTATCTGGCTGACCCTAACGGTTCAGGCTTCCAGTTCAAGTTCCAGCGTAAAGCCGGAGACTGGACCAACGCCATCGGCGCAGCTGCCTTCAGCACATTCTCAGGTGCAGCAACCAACGAAGGCGACAACATCGGCGTGAATGCAGGAGAAGGCGTTTACTACATGGACGTAAATCTCTCGGAAGGCAAAATCAACGCCACTAAGGTGGAGACCATGGGCATCATCGGTGACTTCAATGGTTGGGGCGGCGACGCAGTCATGACATGGAACGCTGAAGAGTATTGCTTCGAGGCAACCAATGTTGGCGTGACAGCCAACGGCTGGAAGTTCCGCGTAAATGGTGGTTGGGACATCAATCTCGGTGGAAGCATCAATGACCTGACAGCAGGTGGCAGCGACCTTAAGGTTGCTGGCAACACAGTTAAGCTCTACCCGACCAGAAAAACCTCTGAAAAGATCTTCTGCACAGTAAAGTAAACACTTTTCATTCATAATAGACTTTTATATATTATGGGCGGTTCTCAGAGAATGAGACCCGCCCATTTTTTTGTTGCATTATGAGATTTTGCTTTGTCAAAGCCAAGCCAATTCGTTATTTTATGAACATGCTCATATAAAATGGTAAATATATGATACCGTTATCATATTCAACATTGTTACCACTTATTACCATCATACGATTGATCTTATCAGCGAAAAGACTCAGAGCCATATTAAGCGAAGGATGTTTTTTATAGTCCTTACCCGACTTTACCTCTAATATCGAAATTTTGTTATCTTCGGGGAATACAAAATCAAGTTCGTGCTTGCTTTTCCTGTCATAATAGTTCAATGATACGCCATGCTTAGTCAGTTCACCGGCTATATAGTTTTCTGCAAGTGCCCCCTCATTAACAAATATATCCCCAGTTAATACCTTGGCTTGAATATTATCCAGCATCATGGCACACAATAGTCCGCTGTCAACAAAGAACAGCTTATACAACCGTAGATTTTCGTGACATGGAAACGGAAGCTCAAATGAACCAACATTGAAAGAATAGTATGCCATACCTGCATCTACCAGCCACTGAGTTGGTGCTCCATATTTACGTTGAGAGGCATTTTTCTCTATTGACGCAAGTATAAAGCGCTTGTCCTGTTTGCTCAACTGTCCAGGAATAGCGTCAAATATTGATTTTACCAAAACCTTATCTTTTCCGGCATATTTAGATATATCATTGCGATAACCAGTAAGAATATCCTTCTGATTAATGATGGTTTTATTAAAATCTTCATTGGCAAGATAAGTAGCCACGACCTCAGGCATCCCCCCTACTATCAGATACTGGCGATAACGCTCCATTATTTGCTGATGCAGAAAATCAGGAACAGGACGTATGTTATCATAACAGCCTTTCAACATATCAATAACGTCTTCACTGATATTACAAGCCCACAGAAATTCTTCAAAATCAAGAGGATACATGTCTAACTCATGCTCGAATCCTACAGGGTAAGACGACACGTCTTTATAGTTAATGCCAAGCAATGACCCAGACTCTATATAATCATATTGGCCATCCTCAACCAAGAACTTTATTGCTGTTCGTGCTTTAGGACAAGACTGTATCTCATCAAAGAATATCAAAGTCTTGCCTGGCTCCAATGGTCCAAATCCCATAGCTGATAGATTTATAAGGATTGTACGGGCATCAAGATTTCCATCAAATGCTTGTTTTGCCAATGGCATTTGTTCGAAATTGATTTCAATAAAATTATCATAATTTGCCTTAGCAAATTGTCTAACGATAGTGGTCTTACCTACTTGTCGTGCACCTTTTATAAGAAGAGCCTTATTCGTTGTCTCTTCTTTCCATTCCGTTAACTTATTAAGTATCTTTCTTTTAAGCATATCTATCGCAACTTTTTTCAATGTATTCGCATACAAAATTACAACTTTTTGCCAACAAAACCATTACATACTTACAACTTTTTGCCAACAGAACCATTACATACTTACAACTTTTTGCCAATAAAAGAAAGGTTCTTGTCTAAAAAACATGTATTCATGTCTTCTTGTCTAAAAAACGTCTTCATGTCTTTCATGCAAACGTTTGCACAACTGAATTGTGTGTTTGCGCTTCGTTCTGCTACGAACATATAAGTATTTGGCGTAAATTTGCAATGTATTCAATTCAAAAGTAATATTTGCGTGAGCAAATAGTGAGTAGCTTAACAAGTAATTATGTATATAGTAGTTAGTAATAAAGCAAGTCATGAGTAAAGTTGAAAATCAATATTTAAACAAAAAGTAACTAAAACCCGAATATGAAGAAGTTTTTTTTGACAGCAGCAGCCCTCATGGGAGCCGCAAGCATGTTTGCACAAGGATGGCCCGCCAATTACGAAGGCGTGATGCTCCAAGGGTTCTACTGGGACTCGTTCCGCGCATCGAAGTGGCAGAACCTTGAGGCTCAAGCAGACGACCTCGCCCCTTACTTCAGCTTGGTATGGGTTCCGCAGAGCGCCAACTGCGGCAGCGGACGTTCCATGGGATATGACGACCTCTATTGGTTCAGCAATTACAACAGCTCTTTCGGCAACGAAGCCGAACTGCGCTCCATGATCAGCACCTTCAAGAGCAAGGGCATCGGCACCATAGCCGACGTGGTAATCAATCATCGCAACACGCTCACCAGCTGGACCGACTTCCCCACAGAAACATATAAAGGCACTACCTACCAGATGTATTCCACAGACATCTGTCATGATGACGACGGCGGAAAAACCTATAAATGGGCTAACAACCAGAAACCCAAGGTTAGCCTCAGCAGCAATAACGACACGGGCGACGACTGGGACGGCATGCGCGACCTTGACCACAACAGCTCCAACGTGCAGACCGTAGTGAAGGCTTACCTCGACATGCTCCTTAACGACTTCGGTTACGCCGGATTCCGTTACGACATGGTGAAGGGTTACGCCGGCAAGTTCACCGGCATTTACAACACTGCCCTCAAGCCCCGCTTCTCCGTAGGCGAGTATTGGGACGGCAACGCCACTACCGTCAAGACATGGATAAACGCCACGAAGGTGAACGGCGAGCCAACATCGGCTGCCTTCGACTTCCCCGTGCGTTACGCCGTGCGCGACCTTATCTCATCCAACTGGAGCAACAAGGCAAAGGACGGTCTCGTCAGCGATGCCGCATACCGCCAGTACGCCGTCAGCTTCGTGGAAAACCACGACACGGAATATCGCTCAAGTTCAGCACAGCAAGACCCCATCCGCAAGGACACGCTTGCCGCCAACGCCTACATCTTAGCTTCATGCGGCACGCCATGCGTCTTCTACAAGCATTGGCAGGCCTACCCCACCGACATCAAGATGATGATCAACGCACGCCACATCGCAGGCATCACCAACACCAGCAACACCACCTTCAACGAGTACGTCGGCTCGAAATGCAACGTCCTCAAGACCGAAGGATCACACGGCACGCTCTACGCCGTGATGGGAGCTAACGCTGACGCTTACCAGACACCGTCGGGGTACACCGAGATACTGCGCGGCAACAAATATCGCTATCTCCTCAGCAACAGCAGCAACGTGGCATGGGTGGACCTGCCCTCAGGCAGCTATGACAACGCACAGAAGGCTCGCCTCACAGCCGTCAGCGACAAGCAGGGCGCACAGTTAGTATACACCACAGACGGCACCACGCCCACAGCACAGAGCCACAAGGCAGCAAGCGGCACGCTCATAGACATCCCTGCCGGCACCACCACGCTGAAAGTAGGTCTGCTTGTCGGCTCAGCAGTCTCAGCAGTCACAACGCGCACATACAAGGTGGGCCTCTCCGACACGTTCACGCCCTACGACATCACCGTAAACGTAAACGTGGACAACGTAGGATGGAGCAGCGTGAACTTCTGGACATGGGACGACATGTACGGCGACAACTTCACGTCCACCGGCAAGTGGCCCGGCGACGCCGTCACCTCTACGAAAACAGTGGAAGGCCGCAAATGGTATAGCCGCACATACCGCATAGACAAGCGCGACCGCATGCTATCCTTCGTCTTCAGCACAGCTAACGGCTCTCCTCAGACCACCGACGTATACGACCTCAACAAGGACGCATACCTCGAAATCTCCGCCAATAAGGACGGCCAAAGCCACTATTACGTGAACGACGTGACCTCCCAAATGCCCACCGCAATAACAACCGTCACCGCCGACACCCCACGTTCCACCCGCTGGTACGACCTGCAGGGCCGCCAATACCCCACTCGCCCCACCCAACCGGGCGTCTACATCCACAGCGGAAAGAAGATTGTTATAAAATAATAAAGATCCGCGAAGCCCTCTGTATGCTTTTCGCATTTTAGGCAGGGCTTTGACAAAAACCTTCCTCCACAATCCGTTTATGGGCGCAAACCCTATCGGGTTTAAACAAAAGGCTTTACATTAGGTCTTACGAGAACCATGTTCTCGACAACCTAACGTAAAGCCTTTTATTTGTGCTAAGCACGCGCCCATAACCGGAAATACAAAGAAAAACACAAGGCAACACAGTAGCGGAGGTCTCCGGCCTCCGCAGCAAGCAACAAGGTTAGTACAACAATAACATGCAACAGTGCTAATCTTACAATAACTAATTAATTGTACCAGATATGGTGCTACGGAGGCCGGAGACCTCCGCTACTAATGGCTTTTTCTTCAATTTGTTTAATGTCTTCATGTCTAAATAACATGTACATCATGTCTTCATGTCTAAAAAACATGTACATCATGTCTTCATGTCTAAAAACATGTACCTCATGTCTAAATACGATATTTGCATTTCTAACGCTCAATACTCCTCGCTCAGCGCACAACAAAATCTTTGGTGCGAAATTCTTGAGTTTTGAACAGTTAGTGCTAACCTCCTCACAGCCAGTATATTACACAGTCAACAAGCAGAACACGCCAAAAATAGCACAACAAAACCAGCTTGTTTATGTTGCAAAAGAGCCACTTTTGCATTGCAATAGAGCCACAGTCATCATGCAAAACAGCCTCTCTTGCCTTCCAATAGTAGAAGTATTGGAGTGCAAAAGAGGCTGTTTTGCATGATGAGGATGCCATTAGCACCACAAAACCAAACAAAAACAGCTCTGAAAATCTCTAAAATCAATTTTTATTTTGTAACATGTTTTTACCATTTGTACGATATTTGCATCTTCTACACAAATCAGATTATACAATATCAATTATGGCAAGAAACAAGAAAACATCAGAGACACTATTTCAGTTTACGAACCTCCTCATCACCTTACTGGCGAAGAACGGCCAACACCGCACCATGCAACATTACAAAGCCACGCTCAACAGCTTTATGCGCTACAGAGGCAACAAGGACATTGCCATCAAAAAGATAGATGCAGAAGAGATGCGTTCCTACGAAGCATACCTGAAGAACGTGGCGAGAGTATGCAGCAACACCAGCTCGTTCTATCTTCGCATTCTCCGTGCCACATACAACAAAGCCGTGGAGAAAGGCATCACTCCACAGCAACACCCTTTCAAGAATGTATACACCGGCATCGCCAAGACCAACAAGCGAGCCATCCCAACGGAAGCCATCAGCCAGATAAAGCATCTGACCTCGTCACGAGACCTTACCACAAAACAAGAAATGGCAAGAGACACATTCCTGATGTGCTTCTATCTGCGTGGCATCTCCTTCATCGACTTGGCGCACCTCCGCAAGTCAGACCTCAAAGACGGCTACCTACATTACGTCCGAAGCAAGACCGGCCAACGCCTCACCATACGTTGGGAAAGGGAGATGCAGGACATCGTCGATAAATACCAAGCCCAGACCGCCGCCTCCACCTATCTCCTTCCCTTCCTTGTCGGCGGCAGCCCACATAAACACAGTAACTGGCAGGACGAGCAACGTCTTTACCATAATGCAGAATCCCGCATTGCCTACCACCTTAAAAAGTTAGGCGCGAAGATAGGCATCAAGGGCAAACTCACCCTCTACGTAGCCAGACATTCATGGGCAACAGCAGCAAGAGACCACAAAGTGTCTCTCTCCGTCATCAGCGAAGCGTTAGGGCACAACTCCGAGTCTACCACCCAAATCTACCTCCGCTCTATCCAAAACTCAGAAGTAGACGAAGCCAACGCCAAGATTCTTGCAGCAATATAACATTAATTCAAAATTCCTTATTCATACACCCACTTCCATAATCCGTTTCTCTATGTAAGAGATACAGAAATTCACTGCAAATTTACGAAAAATAATTATATATGAGTGATTTATGTGTATTAAAATCTAACATGTACTCAATATTTTTCTGCAACGGAATGGAAGAATCAGACAATTGGTTTAGTATCTGCACGTGTATCAAATAGTTACGTGAATTTCTGTATCTCTTACATAGAGACTCAGACATATGAGTAAGATTTTGAATAATAATTAGGCTTCAGATATACATATCCTATGTCAAACAGTAAACAAGATCTGAGCTTGTCGCTATCACGTATAGCGAACATTGAAAGACATAAAAGTATTGACGATTAGTGGAAGATAATCTATTGGTTTTCAATGCTGTGATACACATCACACTCCTAATAACCTGGGAAGCATGACGCTTTCCGAGGGAGGTAAGAATATATGCTTACCGCACCTCATTCCTTACTCTTTTTTTACTTCACCATGTGGTATATCATCAAGACAGACTATTATAAGGAGCGTGATGCCATCAAGGACCTGCTACGCCTTGACAGCATAGAGGATATCTACTTCCCTAATTCTCGTCCTAATCTAACAGATATAGGTTGGGATAAGAAAAAGGTCAGTTTCCGCCCAGTCATCAACGGCATACTCTTCGCTTACGTCAAAGACGTCAAGTTGCTGCTGAAAGACCTTAATGCCAACGGCTATTTCCTCCAGAAAGAAGAGTCGCCCAACGACAAGCGACCCCAAGTGGCAGGCAATGCACACCTCTTCTCGCTAAAAGGCGAGTCGGAAGGACTGAAAAGCATGCTCATACATGCCAAGATATCCGACGAGGAAATCTATCGTTACAAGGTCTGCATAGAACAAAGCGCTGTACATACCGACGACATCAAGATAGCAGGCAAGGACTACGCAGAACTGGCAGCCAACAACGACATCGTGATGATAACCAACGGACCGTTCGTGGGTTACACCGGCGTCATCAAGCAAGTGAAGAGTCACGGCGTGAAAGACCGCTGCTTCCTCTTCTCCTTAGGAGGCTTCTGCGTACAGCTGTCAGGCATCCGCCGCTATGAGGTAATCGTGGTGAAAGAAACCACCAAAGGCACCAAGGCTCAGCTGCCCAACACCTGGCGCTATATCGACCAACTGCAAGGCAGGCTGCAAGCCACATACTTCGCCGACAACTCCGCCGCCGTCCTTCGGAATATCCTCGAACAATATAATAAGGTGAAAGACACCGAAAAGTGTCAGGCCCTGCTGCTGGAGGAGGCCAAGCGGAAACAGACAGAAGCAGAAAGCCGTGAGCTGGCATTGCAAGCCGTGTGGCTCCTGCAGGCAAAAGACGACGACTTGGCAGCACTAAAATCCTTGAGCCGTTACTTCCAGAGCACAGACAACAGCGTGGCATACGGACTGGCCGACCTGATACCCGACACGCCCCTACGCCCGTTCCTCACCCCAACGTCAGGAGTGGAGCTGCCCAAAGGCAAGAACCACACCCTCTTACCCCACGACGACTTTGTGGAACTAATATTCCGTGTAAACCTCAAGCAGGAATTTCAGAAAGCGGAGCACTACCCCACCCTCCCAATACAAGACACGCACGAAGGAAGGTTCACCGACAACGGCAAGCTGAAAGGCAAGATGCGCAAGGCCCGCCCCTTCCGTCTCTCCCCCGAGGAATACATCTATTATGTGCACATCGGCTTACGCGACAACGAAGACGGAACGGGAATGACAGCAATGGTCAACTGGGGTGAGTTTGCCCACCGCTATCACTCGCTGAGCCATTACGAGCGCCAAGCCTTCCTCGAAGACCTCCTCGCAAAAGGCTACCACCACACCCACCGCCTACTGAGTGAGGCAAGCCTGCATGACGAGGGCCCGTCGCTCAGCGGCTTCACATGCCACCTCCCCGACATCAAGACGGAAGACCTCCTGGCGCAATACGAGAAATCGCCAAAGACCACCCACCTCCCCATCGCCCTGCTCCGCCCCCTCCTCCCCCTCCGCCACTTACTCCGCACCTGCATCCCCTCCGCCGTAGAGTTCTGGCAACGCCAGCGCCTCTTAGAATGGCGCCACCTAATCCAACGCCACGTCCTGCTGCATAACCAGCCGTTAGGGAACGAATGAAGGAAAGGGAGGCGTGATGACGAAAACCACTGACGTAAAAAAGAATACGTTGGGCTATAATAATATGAAAGTGCAATAAAGAGTGGCAAAATATATTTTAAATGATATAGAGAAAATACAAAGAAAGAATTGGCAGAATTAAGAAAAAAATATAAATTTGCAAACGAATAGGACTTCCTGCATGTTTTGTTTGGAGTACCAAATGTTTAATGTTTAGAAATTTATATACAATGAGACAAAGCCTTTGTGTACGGAATTTTGGCCCCATAGAAAACGTTGATGTGAATTTTGGTGACTTGACAGTTTTAATAGGACCTCAGGCAAGCGGAAAAAGTTTGTTCTTGGAACTATTTAAACTGGTTAAGGATAAGGCACATATTGTCAGTACGCTAAAAAAATATAATTATATTCTTAACAAATCAGATGTAAATCCTTTGTTTGAATATTATTTCGGGGAAAGCATGTCGCAAGTCTTGTCTGATTCTACAGAAATTTTAATTGAAGGAGAAAAACTCAATATAACATCTCTCTTGCAAGGCAGGAACAACTCAGAAGAAGCTGTATTTTATGTGCCAGCTCAGAGAATCCTAAGTATTTCTGACGGGCGTCCTAAAAATTTCATGGAGTTTGACATAACAACACCTTATGTACTTCGTGTGTTTAGTGAAACTTTAAGGGTATTTATACAGGGAGGGTTAGGCAATCCTGATACCATATTCCCTATGCGAAATAGGCTTAAAGTTAATATGAGGGATTCTATAAATAATACCATTTTTCATGGTGGAAAGGTGGTAATAGACCAAACTGCTGGACAGCGAAAAATGAAGTTGAATGTCGGAAAGGCTAATTTACCTTTTATGACATGGAGTGCAGGCCAGAAAGAGTTTATGCCTTTGCTATTGGCGATGTATTGCCTTTCAGGTCCTCCTACATCTGTAATCAACAAAGATGGTTATAAGTGGGTTGTTATTGAAGAGCCCGAGATGGGATTGCATCCTAAGGCCATAGAGACTATTATCTTGCAGATAATAGAGTTGATGCAAAATGGCTATAGGGTCATTGTTTCAACTCATTCAACTATTTTGCTGGAGTTTGCTTGGGCATTGGGGATGCTTAAGAATTTGGATAAACTTACTTTTAGAAAGGCCATGTGTGAACTGTTTTCCGTTGATACGCATGATAGTATGGCTAATCTGTTTAAAGGCTTGAATGGAAAAAATGTAAAAACATACTTTATGTCCTCCAGAGAAGGAGAAGGTGTTGTCTCTTCTGATATTTCTTCTTTGGATGTAGAAAGTGATAAAGATTATATCGCAGATTGGGGTGGACTGTCTTTCTTTGCAGGCAAGGCTTCAGAAATTGTTGGGAAATATTATCAGGAATAGCGTATGGCTAAAAGTGATTTTACAACATTTGAAAGTATCGTGCAGGCTATCCCTGCGATAGCAAATGCTTATAGGGATGGCTTACAGGCTTTGGAAAACAAAGATGCCGGAAAAGTAAAACCTCAAAATCCACGCAATTTGTCTGGTAGTGTCTACTTGGACAAATGCTTGGAGAAAACAAATCCTCATGATGCTCGTTGGGATTATGTCATAGGTTATTGTGAAAAGGCTTATTTCGTAGAAGTCCATCCTGCCAATACAAGCAACGTTGATGAAGTGGTGAAAAAGAAAAATTGGTTAGAGGTATGGTTGAATGCAAATGCCTCGGATTTGAAAGCGATGATGGCAGGAACCAGTTATTATTGGATTGCTTCTGGTAAGGTAGCCATCCTCCCTAATTCTCCACAAGCAAGGAGAATAGCCAAAAATAAATTGGTTTTATGTAAGGAGTTGAAGTTGGACACTAAATAGAGTACTAACCGAATATATACATGAGGTTGTAAGTAAACGACATTAGTGTGATTCGTGTGATTCGTGTTCAGAAAAGTTTAGGATTTGTGTGTATCCGTAATCTGTGGGCGAATAACTCTCAAGCAGCAAATAATGTTCTCCCACAGATAGCACAGAATCTCACAGATCAAGATTTCCTTTGCGTTAAAATAAGAAAAGAAACTTGGTGGTGTGAGGGGAAAAATGTATTTTTGCGTTTGTATTCATTTTTTTGAAAAAGAACTTCGGCTGCACTCGGCTTAACATTCAAGTAAACTTGATGATTCTGCTCTCGTTTGCACGAAGTTTAAATGTTTAAAAGGAGAAAATAATGAGAAAGATAGAAGAACGATATATAAGCTTATTGACCGATTTCGGTTTTAAGCGAATCTTCGGCACAGACCCCAATAAGGAGTTGCTTATCAACTTCCTCAATTCTCTTTTTGATGGTGAGGAAGTGATAAAGGACGTGAAGTATCTCAACAGCGAGAATGTGGGCGATGTATATACAGAACGCAAGGCCATATTCGACGTTTATTGTGAGAACGAGAAAGGTGAGAAGTTCATAGTGGAGATGCAGAATGCCTACCAGACATACTTCAAAGACCGTTCACTGTTCTACTCCACCTTTCCTATCAGAGAGCAAGCTCCTAAAGGTTCTGACTGGAACTTCTGTCTGAAGAAGGTGTATGTCGTCGCCTTGCTCAATTATAAGATGAGCGATGAGGCTTTCGACAGTTCAGACACAATCCACACAATAGCCTTGATGGATACGAAGACCAACAAGGTATTTAATGCCAAACTGATGTTTAAGTATGTAGAAGTCGGACGATTTGACAAGACCGATGAAGAGCTCACGTCTTTGTCAGACAAGTGGATGTACGTGCTTAAGAATCTGTCGCGCCTTGACAACCGCCCTGCTGCTCTACGCGAAAAGATATTCACCAAACTCTTTGCTGCCGCTTCCGTAGCTCGCTTCACCCCTACAGAGTTGCGTGAATACGAGGATAGTCTCAAGGCGTATCGCGACATCAAGAATTCGCTGGACACAGCAAAGGAAGAAGGACGTGAAGAAGGAAGAGAAGAAGGACGTGAAGAAGGTAAGAATTTGAAGGCTATTCAAATAGCTAAAAAGATGCTATCTGCTGGTATGGATATTGACATCATCATAAATATGACAGATTTGTCAAAAGATGAAATTGAGAAGTTAACTATTCAGCAGTAGGTGATAAGCATCCACCCCCTATTTTGACGTTTTGAAAATAGCATGTATAGTAGCGGAGGTATCATGCCTCCGCTACACCAAGCCAAACGCAAACCATAGGAGGTACGGCTTAAAGCCGTATCACTTATCCACGTTCGGCAGCAATTAATAATTACAAAATACTCACTAATAATTATATAAGGTCATTCAGCCCCAGTGTCCCGATGGAACACAATCTATCAGAAACCCACTGCAAGCTGCGAAGCAGCGTCACTGTGGGCAAGTACCCCCCTGTTTTGTTCCGCGAAGCGGGACAAACATATTAAGTTAAAGGTGTCTGCAATATGCCTATAGAAATGGCTATGCCCAAAAATGAACACAAAACATACGCTCATCACGATGAAAACTATAATAAATCCACTTGCTTTCTTTAATTCTTCTTCCTTTTCTTCATTTTATGAAGAGAAAATGAAGCATAAAAAGGGTGGCGGTTTGGATGGTCTTATTCCAAGCAAGTTCTTTCATCGTTATGTTGATGAATTTGAAGACATAGCAAAGCGTTGTCGCAAGGGCACATACGAATTCTCACCATATAGAGAGAAACTTATATTAAAAGGACGGGAGAAATTTCCAAGAATGCTTTCCGTACCATGCATGCGTGACAGGATGGTGCTGGGAGAGCTCAATCTCTATTTGCAGGATGCGTTTCCTGAGGCCGTTAATCATGATGTCCCCAATAAATACATCAATGATGTGGCAGATTTCTTGGCAGAACATTCTTCCGAGAAAATCTACTTCTTTAAGACAGACATCAAGGGATTCTTTGACAATATCCACTTGGCATCGTTATACGCCAAGTTGGAAACGAGAATAGAGGCTCCGATGTTACAACTTACAAAGGCTGCAATCGAAACTATCACAGTTGCTTCAGATTCTCCTAAGGCAGCGAATAGACGACAGGAAATAAAGAAAGGTATTCCACAAGGTTTAGCGATTTCAAACATTCTTGCATACATCTCTATGTTAGAATTTGATGAAAGCATTAAGGCAATGTGTGATACGAACACCGTCTATAAAAGATACGTTGATGATATCCTGATATTGAGCATATCTCCAATAGATGCTTCTTTTGTCGATAAGTTCAAGAAAGAACTTAATCTGCGATGCGTAAGCTTGGAACTCTCTCCAGACAAGACCCAATATGGTGTGGTAGGTAATGCTGCATTTGATTATTTAGGATACATGATTAAGTCCGTACATACTATTTCTATACGAAACAAAAATGTACAGTCTTATCTAAACCGAATTTCTCGGTTGATAGCCCGATATAAAACTCAGAAGACCAACAAGAATCTTCGTCCACGTTTTATTTGTCAAGACAAAGAGTTCGACGATTATTATGTTTCCTTGATTAATCAGAAACTTGCAGGAATCAAGATTTCGCACCATCTCTTCGGATGGCTGCCGTATTTTCAGGCGATGACTGATATCCGCCAGTTGTATAAGATCGACACCGTGGTGCATCGCAAGTTTATGAAAGGTTTGGACATCGCATCACGAATTAAGAGTTTGCCCAAGGTGTATTGGGATATAAAGAAGAATGCAGGCAAACATACTTTGATGGATTATGATGCCTTAACAGACATCGCAGACATACGGTATTATCTTTTGTCAAAAGGTTTGATAGATGAAGATGTGAAGTATGACGATGATGATATTATGATAAAGTATATGGTTCATCTTGATCGTTTAAAGAAAGATGCCATGATAAGTATAGGTACCACATCATAGAGGGGGACTTTGGGCTTAGCCCTTGGGTCATGCGTGTAGCATCGACTTTTTGTTAAGAATTTAATATACAGTATAGTATATGCCACATTTCTTGTGGAATTTTCGCTTTCGATTGGGTCCCCCTCTTTTTAAAAAGAACAATAATATGTATCTGGAAGAATTTAGCAATACAGTATATAAAACAATGTGTGCGAGGTTTACAGCCTTTCGTCGTGTCAAGCGCAATCGTGACGCTTCAAAGGTAGCTGAAACCTTGTTCTCGGCTTCCATTATCGGCATAAGCTTAATAGCTTTAATGAGTGACAATTTGGACGTGTCTAAAAACATAAGTGTTTTCACCATTATTCTTTCCACATTCCTGCTTTCATTGTCTTTGCTGTTAAGCGGATTGAACTACGACAAGCGAATGGACAATTATCATGCATGTGGAAACGAATTGAATAGATTGTATCGCAATATGCATCATGATGTCAAGACACTTACAGAAGAAGAACAGAAGAGAAAGGAGCCGGATTATATTGATCAATATTTCAACATACTGAGCAAGTATAATCAAAATCACACATCGTTCGATTACGATTACGCAATGTCCTTGCTTTCTGACTGCTCAATGGGACTTGACTTACGTTTAAGGCTAAAAATAAGATATTACATATTTGATATGTATATAGTTTATTGGCTGATAGCCATAGTGCCTGTTGTTTGGATAGCTTGGTACTGTTTATATAAAGGGGTATAAGTATGGGAGCTGTAAAAAACTATATGATAGAACGTGATGAAGCTGTTGATTGGCTTTGCACATGTTTGAAGAATCTAGAGGATATTGAATACAAAAAGTATGATACACGATTTAATCGATTGATAAAATCTTTGATTAATCTGAGAGATTATTTGGATTCAGATGATATATATATCGAAGCGTTAAGATTTCTCGATAAGAATAAAACCTTTATAAATAAATGTATAGAATCTTTTCAGAAAGAATATGTTTCAAGTAAGACACTTCGTTTATTGGAGCATGTTTTTATTTCAGCGCTGCATTTATGTACTAAAAGCACTGTTGAATTCAATACTGACAATTTCTATGACGAAAAAATTGATAACGCTAAAAAAGAAGAATCAAACCTTAAGGAAAAACTTGACCTTTTGCTAAGTCAGAATTCTCAAGATCAGAATAAAATTGCAAGTCTTCAGAATCGCTTGAATCATGCTTCAAAAACATTATCAGAATTAAATGCACAAAAGGAACTTCTTCAGAAACAAAATGATGCCCAAAATAATATTCAGAGAAGAATAAAAGATTCCTTTAAAATCCTTTCGGATGATTCGGCAGATATAGAGGGGGAGAAGAGTCGCCTAAACTGGTTATACTATGGATTTCTATTCCTTAGCATTTTAGTACTTTCAATCTTTTTTGTGCTTGAAGTCATTCTTTGGTTTCATATTCTAAATAACCTTTATGCCTATTCAGAATGGACAGATTATTTACCGTTTTACTTACCCATACCATTATGTGCTGGTTTGTTATGGTTTAGCGTATATCAGATGAATCGTGCTCAAAGACAATTATTGCAAATTGCACACCAACTTCATAATATCAAATACTTAGAGGGTCTCCTTCTTTCAATCAACAATTTGTCATTAGATTCAAATGATGGACTACATAAAATCCAAACACTGCTTGATCGTGTAGCAGACCGTTATGTTCATGGGGGTGATATGATTGACCCTTCCAAAATCAATAGGACATGTAGCGAAGACAAAGTTAATATAGACGAGCTGATGAATGTGTTGAAGAAAATAAAAGAACTCGTAAAATAAGTATATTCATTAAAGTGGATTTATACAAAGGGTTATGCCCCTAAATTGAGTACTAACAATTGGAATGCGTATAGACAATGTTTTATAACATAAATTATGGAAAAATCCCAAAGATTCATTAAAAGGATAGTCGTTTTGAGCATATTATTTATATTAATAGCTCCTTTTATCCTTACAAGGTCAGGTTTTGAAACTATGTCGTTTTTAAACACAGGTCAAATAGGTGATACTATAGGTGGTATTTCATCCCCTATTGTTGGCATTGTGAGTATTATTTTGCTTGCCTATACACTGATTGAACAATTAGATTTCAATAGAAAACAAGTTTTACTCCAAAGACAAGAGCAATTTAAAACAACATTTTTCCAATTGTTGCAAGAACAAAGAGAAATAACAAACTCTCTATATTCATCTTATGAAGTGGTGAAATTAAATGAACCTACAGTTACACAGAAGATTGCTGTTAAAGGGCAACAGTTCTTTAGAATGGGGACATTCGTTCTAAGAAATTTATTTGAGTCTATGGAATATGGTTGTTATTGTCATTCATATAATCCAGAAGAGATAGAGCAACTAATTATTAAATATGAGTCCGAGTCAGACTATGATAATTATCTTGAGAATGAGCAGGATAATCTACATTCGTTTAGTTTGTCATCTATAAAGAAGGAATCATGTTTTTGCTTTTTAAATGATAAGTATAAGATAACTAGTGAGGAGTTTGAGTCTTATAAGCGTATGGATATAAAACAAAAAATAGATTTTGTTTATCGACGTTTTTTCAATGTTCATGAAGAATGTGGTTATTATTTTAGACATTTATATAGAATTTTATATTTTGTAAAGCGGTCTGAAGATGAGGAATTAAATGGTGTTGAGGATTTTGCAGTTAGACAGCAAATATCCAAAAGATATTTTGAATTAGTTCAATTTGTACAAGCTCAGATGTCAACTAAAGAATTACTAATGGTCTTCTATAATAGTTTTTCTTTTCCAAAATTAAGGGATTTGCTGATAAAATATAATATTTTGGAGAATTTGACGGTAGAGAATCTTATCGATTTTAGCCATAATTGTATTGAAGGTTATCATCTTAAACACCAAAAAATATAAATCAGATTATGAGATTAAAGAAAATTCAAATACATAATTTTCGCAAGTTAAATGATGTAGAAATCAATTTTGGGGATGCTACCTTTTTGATTGGCGCCAACAACGCTGGAAAATCAAGCACTTTGGACGTTGTCGAATATTTGATTACAGACAAGAAACTTGACAATGCTTGTCGCTCTAAATACATTGGAGAAGATGGTGAGGAATTAACCAAGACAGAAGATGTTATCATAGAAGGCTGTTTCGATAATGTTCAAGCATCAATAGTTAATCAACGAGGTTTTAATTCATCGAGACTCAACAGCTATACAGATGAAGAAGGTAATGAGAAATATTCGTTCAATTATCGTGTTCGACTAACGCCTGATGGCAAGAACCATCGTGAAATTCAGATGCATCAGCAAAAGTTGAAAGATGATTTTGTCGACTGCAAAAAATGGCAAGATTATATAGACAAAGGAGCTTCTGCGGAGATCTTTTCAGATGTGGATGACTTAAACAGAAATCTCACGACAAAGGAAAAGAAAGAACTGGAAGAAAACTATCCTTCATTATTTGAGGTGCAAGAGAATAATGAATGGTTTGAAAACCCAGGTGGAATAGCAGCCAACGTTTTGTCAAAACTTCCACGGTTCTTGAAAATCAAAGCAGAAGTTCTTTCAGAAGAGATAGATGCTGCAAAGTCAGGTACATTGCATGACCTGCTGTCTTATATGTTTGATGACGTTCGAAAGAATTCTGAACACTATAAGAAAGCTGCTGAAGAATTGCAGAAATTGAGCAAAGAAATGGATCCTAACGATGAAAATGGAGCATTTGGACAACTCATGAATGATTTGAACAAGGTCGTAGATGACGTGTTTCCCAAGGCATCTATCAACGTGGATACAGATTTGACTAAAGCAGAATCCTTGAAACCTATCTTTGATGTAACAATGAGCAGCAATGTTACCACAGATGTATTACACCAAGGTACAGGACTTGTCCGTTCTGCCGTATTTGCTCTTCTTCGTTTCAATAAACAACGAACAGAGAATATCGGCAATGAAGATGACAGAGGTCTCATTATAGGCTTTGAAGAACCTGAATTGTTTTTACATCCAAATGCTGCTGAGAACATGCGTAGAGTCATTTATGAGTTAGCAGATTCCAACAGTCAAATTGTAGCAACGACTCATTCTCCTTATATGATAGACTTATCACAAAAGCCCAAACAGGTATTAAATAGCTATACCATAGGTGCAAATGATTTTACAAATGTTGTCGCATTCAATTTGACGGACGCATTTCGTGAAATTCAGGATGATGACAAAGTACGTGTCAAAATGATACAGAAAATTGATGACTATGTAGCACGAGTGTTCTTCGCTCAAAAGGTTATTATTGTAGAAGGAGACACCGAAGACATCGTTTTTAAGCGTACAATCGAAGTTATGCCTGAGGAGGTAAAAAAGATTGTTTCCTCAAAATATCAGATAATCAAGGCGACTGGTAAAGCAACCATGATTTCTTTCATTAGATATTTGAAAGCATTGAGAGTTGACTTATTTGTTGTTCATGATGAAGACGCTGGCACTGCTGGTGCTATGATAATGAATGCCCCGATATTGACAGTATTGGGAAATAATTCAACCAAAAGGTTGATGATGCACAATTGTGTGGAGGATGAGTTGGGATATACGGCTCCTAAATCAGACAAACCTTTCAAGGCCTATAAGCAAGTGAAAGACTGGCAGACTTGGGATGACGTGCCTGATAATTGGAAAAACAAGATGAAAATTGTATTTTCAGAGTTTGCAGATAAATTATAGAAATACTGAGACGGTGATTATAGCAATATGATAATACCTCTAACCATTCCGAACAGAGAAGTCAAGTATATTTGCGCTGATGGTACTGCAAAAAGTTTGTGGGAGAGTAAGACATTGCCATTAATCTCAGGGGCTAATTTTTTGCTACAGCCTGTAATGATGAGCCCACAGGATAAAGAATGTAGCATTATCATCTAAATTAATAAACAATGAATACTAAAAATATTATTCAGAGTTGCTAGATTTGGATCAAAAAGATGATTCAATATAGCGGAAGGTTTTCTGTCTACGGACAGGAAATCGTATGTGTTATCTCAGCATTGCTGACAGTATTTGGATACTTTTTTCCATGGATGGTAATATTATCATTGGCAATATGTGTTGTCCAGTACATATAGGCAAGAAAAAGCAGAGTGTCACAAAAAAACAAAAGATGATTCATCGCCATGGCAGCGTACTTGTGCGCTGCCATGGTTTTAAAGAAATATCGTGCTATGCATATAAGGTTGAGAAAGAAATATTTAATTTGTTGAGAGACTAAGATGCCAAAGATATCAAACTTCTTGGCAATACGATTAATAAGGCTTTTTCCTGTGCAGAGAAGGCTGCTGAAGAGAAGCCAGAACATCTAAAAGTTGGCTTGTATTTCTATCCTAACAAGGTGGTGGAAGTAGCGAAGAATACTTTGCTTCTTTACTTCCGAATGCTCTTTATGATGGTGGTGTCGTTGTATACGAGCCGTGTCATACAGGATGCGTTGGGAGTGGAGGACTTTGGAATACATTTCTTTCAATCGTAAACACATTTTTAAGTTCGTTGCTTTGTGCAAGCATAACGCAAAACATATAAAACAATTAAAACGTAAAACATATATTTAATGTCAAATCAAACATCGGATAATAATAAAAGAATAGCGAAAAATACGCTTCTTCTATATGTACGAATGCTATTAATGATGGTCATAGGACTCTATACGAGTCGTGTCATCCTTGACAAATTAGGAGAAGTAGACTTTGGTATCTATAATGTAGTAGGTGGTTTTGTCACTATGTTCACAGTCATTAGTGGCGCAATGACGACTGCTACTCAAAGATTTTTATCATTTGAAATTGGAAAAGGAAAGGATGGTAATGTAAAAGGCATTTTTAGTACTATGATTTATATACACCTTTTCTTGGCATTTATAGTTTTGTTATTTGGAGAGGTGATTGGTGTGTGGTTCTTGAATACTCATATGAATTTTCCTGAAGGAAGATACGATGCAGCAAATTGGGTATTCCAACTCTCGTTGCTAGTGTTTATTCTCAATGTCATTAATGTACCATATAATGGAGCGTTGATAGCTTATGAGAAGATGTCGGCTTTCGCCTATTTCAGTATATTCGATGCAGTCTTTAAGTTGGCTATATGCTATGTCATAACGCTTACGCCTTATGACAAGTTGGTAGTATATGCAGTATTGATGGCTGTTATTCAAGTAGCATTACTGACAATGTATTTCTTCTATTGTAGAGTGAAGTTTAAGGATTGCCGGTTTACAGGAAGGTTTAATAAAGAATATGGCAGAAATGTTGGATCATTTGTAAGTTGGAATTTGATAGGCTCTCTTTCTGGCATAGCAAAAGAACAAGGTGTTAATGTTGTTCTGAATATGTTTTTTGGTCCGGGTGTTAATGCTGCACGTGGTGTTGCATATCAGGTACTCAGTAAACTGAACGGATTCGTAACAAATTTTCAGATGGCGATGAATCCTCAGATTATCAAGAATTATGCATCAGCAGAATTAGAAAATATGTATAAGTTGGTTTTTAGAGGTGCCAAGTTTTCTTATCTTTTGCTATTGACATTATCTCTTCCGATAGTTGTAGAAGCCCCATTGATATTAAACTTATGGCTAAAAGAGGTGCCAAACTATACTGTAATCTTTTTACAAATAGCCATCTTTACAGCTTTGATAAATACGTTGTCCAATCCTATTATTGTAACAATGCATGCTACTGGTAAGGTGCGTGACTATCAAATTGTGGTAGGAGGTTTGTCTTTGTTTACGTTGCCACTTGTTTGGATTGCATTGAAGATGGGCGCAGCTCCTTATATGGCAATGGTGATAGCTTTTGCTGTTGAGCTTGTTTGTCATTTTGCTCGACTTTATATGCTTGTAAGAAGTATCAAATTCCCTATGATGGCTTTTATAAAAGATGTGACATTACGTGTGATAGTGATTACTGTTCTTTCGCTTATCTTGCCTATTCTGGCGTATCAGTCAATTCATATAACGATTGTTCGCTTCTTAGTTGTTTGTATCCTTTCGTTCATATCTACTATTGGATTAGGTTATATGCTTGGTTTCAATAAGACGGATAGAGAACATCTGAGGACTAAGGTCGTGAATATTGTAAGAACCAAAATTTTAAAGAAGTAATACATTTTATGAATAATATTGGTGAAGTTCACAATTGCTATGGTTGTGGCGTTTGTGCTACAGCTTGTGGACGAAAAATAATTGAGATTGTACAGAATGCTGATGGCTTCTATGAGCCGCGCATTACTGATGAAAACAAATGTATGCATTGTGGCATATGCACAGATGTGTGTGCATATCTTCATGATGATCTTGCTTTGAAAGAACCCGATATCCATCCTTATGCAGCGTGGAGTAAAGACCATTTGGTAAGACGTAAATGCTCTTCAGGCGGTGCTGGATTTGAGGTAGGTAAGTATCTTTTAGGTCAAGGTTATAAGGTTTGTGGTGTGCGCTATGATGCTGACAAGAACAGAGCTGAGCATTACATTGCTACCAATGTAGAGGAGTTGATTCAGAGTGTAGGTAGCAAATACATCCAAAGCTATACTGTTGATGGGTTTAGTGCAATTAATAGAAAGGAGAAGTATTTGGTAACAGGTACACCTTGCCAGATAGATTCATTCCGTCGCTATATCAAGAAGTTCCATTGCGAAGACAACTTTGTATTACTCGATTTCTTCTGTCATGGAGTACCATCTATGTTGGTTTGGAAGAAATACACTGAGTGGGCAGAAAAGCAAGTTGGCAAGATTACATATGCTTCATGGCGTAACAAGTGGACGGGTTGGCACGATTCATGGGCTATGGGAATTGATGGTGTTGAGCATGGAGAGAAGATAAATTGGAATGACAGTTACGATATTTTAATAAAGGAAAGAAAAAGTTACTTAGAAAGTAGCTTGTCTCGAGGTGATATGTTCTATGTTCTTTTCCTTGGCGACTGTTGTCTCGGAAAGCAGTGCTACGAACATTGTAAGTATAAATATGATCATTCTTCTGCCGATATTCGTATTGGTGATTTATGGGGCAAGACCTATAATGATGATGAAGATGGTGTAAGTGGAGCTGTTGCATTTACCGCGAAAGGTAATGAGATTCTCAAACAATGCAACTGTGAATTAATCGAACATACATTTGATGTTGTGGCGGAAGGGCAGATGAAGACGTGTCCACGAAGAATATCTGTGTCTAATAAGATACAGAATTCTTTGAAAAATGAAAAAAATGATATAAATGATGCTTTTAAAATAATTCAATCTTATAAGTTCCGAAATCGACAAATTAAACGACTTAAGAATCCATTAAAGACTTTAAAGAACATAGTTAAGAGAATACAGAAATACAAGTAATTTTTTATGACATTATTATTCAAATTCATTAGTGTCCCGTTAAAATCGGGACCAGTTAAATATTAATCAAATAACCCCGGAAAGAGGGGAAAACCGAGTTCTTTGACATTATTGAAATCAGTCCTTTCGAAGAGATCAACGAGTGGTGTCTTATCCATAAGAGAAATGCTTAGAATCTGAAGAACCTCATAAGTTGATTGCTTAAGTTGCAAATCATGTTGTACGATAGCAACAAGGCAATAGGCTATGATTGCCGATGAGATTTGGATTCTCACAGCATTCTCTGTAGTACCCCAAAACTTCTTGATCTTGAGGTGCTGCTTTAGCCATTTGAAGAACAGCTCTATCTGCCATCTGTTCTTGTAAAGGTTGGCGATTTCAGGAGCTGTTAGATGAAAAGCATTTGTCAGGAAGGCAAACTCCCTACCTTGTTCTTCATCATAGAATTTGACGAGTCTGAGTTTCTCCGGATACTTCCGGTATGAATTGTATTCAGTGAATTCAATCTCAGCATCTGTCAATATATTCTTTGGCAATCTGCGCCTCCATTTACAGCATTTGTATTGCAGATTCTTCTTGGCTCGCACTACAAAGAACGATTCATGCTGATGTATTTTGAAAAGTTCCTTGAATGCATTGTATCCACGGTCAAACACATAGTAAGATCCTGATTCATAAGGAATTTCCTTTATAGCCTTTGAGTCACAAACTGATGCTGTAGAGATGTGGAAGAAAGCTGGAACTTGGGATTCGAGGTCATATAGCACATGTGCTTTTACTCCTCCCTTCTTCTTACGGAACTTTGCCCACCAGAAGACCGACAAACACAATGGAATGGTAGTTGAGTCGAAAGCATACACATTGCCTTTCAACTTGAAGATATCCGTCACACGTTTCTTTCTGGCTTGCTCCACCATATAGAAAGCAAAGTCTTCAAAGATACGGTAGTCACGACTCTGATTGGCAGAAGCAAATGTCGTTTTCGCAATAGGCTTACGCCCTAATCCAAGATGGTATTGCTTTGCTCTATGTGCTTCAAAAGCAACAATCAAATCTCGCAAACTCTCTCGATTACTCAGTTGACCAAACATTATTGCAAGCAACTGATTCCAACATGTGAAATGCTTCACATAGCGGTTTCCATCATACTTGCGAACATAGTTGTTAAACTGAGTTCTGTTCAAAAAAGCGGTGAGTTGGGCAAAAACGTATTTGTCTTGGAACATAACAGTCATTTGAATTTGACTGCAAAGTTACGAAATCAAGTCCGTTTCATTCCAAAATACCACCTAATAGACTGTATTTCAATTAATTCAAAAAGCGATTAGTCCACTTTAGCGGGACAGTAGTGATTCAATTTAGTATAAATAATATAGCCTGAAAGGATTTATATGAGTTTCGTTATCCTATTTATATTATTAGTTTTTCTATTTAATAAATTAGACAGCACTATATGTTTTAGTATAGCTTTCTACCCTTTGCTTAGTTTAATACGAGTAACAGATTCAATTAATTTATTTCAAGTTTTTAGTATATTTGCAGTTTGTTTATTTCTTTTCGAAAACGGCAAAAAGCGATTACTGAAGATGAGGGATGATTTTCCGTTTTCACTAACAATTATAATGTTTGTAATATCATTTGTTGTGACAAATCTTCAAACGTCACCACATTGGCCAACATCTATAGCATTGCTTTTCTCGGAATACATAATGGTATATGTGTTTTGGATTGTTATGCATAAGCGGGAAAATACACATGTTTTTTTGTCTATGTTTACTTTGTTTATTACTATTATAACAGGGTATTGTATTATAGAATTTCTACTGCAAAAGAATCCTTTGTATGATTGGTATGTTAATTCTTCTTTGTTTATGGGATATGATGCCGACAGAAGTGAAGATGTAAGATTTGGTTCCATGAGATGTCATTCACTAATGAGGGATGTTGGTGCTTTAGGGGCTGTTTGTTGTTTGGGCATTTGTGTGTTCTTCAGTTATTTTCAAATGAAGGACAATGTAACTACATTAAAAAAATACTTTTATTTAGGATTAATAGTGCTTTGTTTCGTTAGTACATTTTTCACTGGTACTCGAACTGTTATTTTAGGTATTATATTCTGTTTGATTGTATGTACATTTAGCTTAAATTATAAAAATAAAATTAGGCTACTGATTATTGTTTTATTATTTTGTATCCTTGGCTCAGGTCTTATTTATGATGTGTATTTAAGTTTTGTAGATACCAAATCTGTTCAGGGAAGTAGTACTGATATGAGAGAGCTACAATGGGCTATTGTTTTACAGGCTTTTAATTCTTCCCCAATTTTTGGATGGGGGCTTGAGGGAACATCTTTAGTGATGAATAGATTTGAAGGGGCGTTTGGTCTTGAATCAGCTTGGTTTCAAATACTGATTAATTATGGATTATTAGGAGCAACAGCTTTCACTTTCTCGCTTTTTCAAGGTTTTTTATATTCTATAAAGAATAAATGTATTCCAGCTATAGCTGTTACGGGAATGTTTTTAATGGTAAAGACAATGTCTTCTATTCCAGGTGTAGGAAATGGATATTTTCTATATATCATAGTTTATTTAATAATGTATCAAAAGTTAATGCAAAATGAAAAATTTAAAGTTAGGCATAGTAACAATGCATAGTGTCGTGCATCATGGCTCTGTTTTACAAGCTTATGCCACACAATCCTTTCTTGAAAAGGAAGGATATGATGTCGAAATAATTGATTATCAATATCCGAATAGTTGGCATGAGAAGCACGGGCTGAAAGTTTTTAAACCCAGTTTAAAGACTAAAATAGCACGTTTCTTTGGGATGAAACCTTATTATAAAGGTAGAAACAAGATTATAAAATTCCAACGTAAGTATTATAAGTTAAGTATGCACTATGAGACTCCAGAGAGTATTTATAAACAAAGTCCAATTTATGATGTTTATATCTCTGGAAGCGACCAGATATGGAATCCAAAGTTTACATGTGCTGATCCTGTGTATTTGTTTGGCTTTTTGCCAAAAGATAAGTATATTATTTCATTCTCTTCAAGTTTTGCATGTAAGGAGTTGCCAGAACAATTTGTAGAAGTTTATGCGAAAAGTTTAAGCAAATATCGTTATTTGTCAGTTCGTGAAAATCAAGGTAAGCAGATTATTAATTCTTTAATTGGAAGAACAGCTGCTGTAACTTTAGACCCAACTTTAATGTTGAATAAAGAAGATTGGAGTAAGCTTTTGAAAAATAAAGAAAAAGGTGATAAGTTTATATATCTCTATATGTTGGATTATGCTTATAATCCTAAGCCATACATATTCCATTTGGTGAAATATTATAGCGAGAAGATGAAGATAAAAGTTTTCAGCAACGTTAGTATTCCTGAATCTTTTGGCATTAATTATGTAAATGTCTCAGATGCAGGTATTGAAGATTTTCTTTTTTATACATGTAATGCTGCATTAGTAATAACATCTTCTTTTCATGGTACAGCTTTCGCTGTGAACTTTGGTACGCCTTTGTTTTCGGTAGTTCCTCAAAAGGGGCAAGATGATAGACTTTCTTCTTTGTTACATAATTTAGGTTTGGATAATAATATTATCGATATAGGTTCTCCATTTGGTAATTTATCTCCTTTTTATGATGTTGAAAGAGAACAACAAAAATTAGACTTAATGCGTAAGGAATCTTTGAATTATATACGAATAGCTTTAAATGACATAAACAAATTAGTATGATAAAAGTTTCTATTCTTGTTCCTGTATATGGTGTAGAACGATACATTGAGAAATGTGCAATATCACTATTTGAGCAAACTTATTCTGATATAGAATATGTTTTTGTGAATGATTGCACAAAGGACGATAGTATTGGTGCTCTTAAAAGAGTGTTAGCAAAATACCCTAAAAGGATACAACAGGTACGAATCATAAATCACAAGAAGAATATGGGGTTAGGCGCTGCTCGTAGAACGGCAATATTAAATGCTAACGGTGATTATATTTTACATGTTGATAGTGATGACTATATAGCAGAAAACGCTGTTGAAGTTTTGGTTAAGGAAGCTCAGACTTCAAATGCTGATATAGTTGATAGTGCTTTTGCAGAAGTTGCGAATGGTAATGTGATGTCTTCAAATTTACCTTATCATGGAAAAACAGAAATTTACAATGGTATAATTATAAGTAGATTAGGTTTTGTTACTAATCAAATTTGGGGACGTTTGATAAAAAGATCTTTGTATAAAGAAAACAACATTATCAATGTAAATGGAATAGATTTAGGAGAAGATTATTCTATTCTACCAAAACTTCTTTATAATGGCCAGAGAAGTTATATAGATGATATTTTATATTACTACAGAATTGACAATGGAGCTTCTTATATGAATAGTTGCTTATCTGTCAAAAATATAGAATCGTGCATAATAGCCCATTACGATATATATGATTATTTCTTGAAGGAAAATCTTTCTTTATATACTAAATATAGTTTGGAGTTAGGAATGTTAAACTTAATATTATTCTGCCATAAAAATAGATATGAACTTCTAAAGTCCAAACTTTATAAGAATATTGATATTGATTTTGGGGATTTGAAGTTATATGGCAAATTATTAAAGTATAACAGATTACTTTTGTTTAGCTTGGGATTGAAAGTGTTGTTGACAAAGAACTTTTTAAGAAAAGTTAGAAAGTATGAGTAGGTTGAGATTTATTTTATATTGTGTCCTCGCAATAAAATACTTTCCTCATTTGGTATTTTATATGTTAGATGGAAAGAATATAGAGGATGACTTAAAAGCTTTTAATAGAACATTTCAAAAAAGTGTAAATCATCCATGGATTAATATTGTGCATCATTTGGATAAGTTGCCAGAATTTAGAAACCTATTCTATTTCAGATATCCAATTGCTCGCTTCTTAAGATTTTTATATCCAGGTGTAAGTAATTTGGACTTCTTCATGAAACCATCTAAAATAGAAGGAGGTATTATGATATGGCATGGCTTTTCTACTGTTGTTAATGCACGTCATATAGGAAAGGACTTTCAGCTATGGCAAAATGTTATTATAGGTAAAAAATCAACACTTCCAGTAGATGACAAACCATGGATTGGTGATAATGTGAAAATATGTGGAGGAGCTATTGTTATAGGTAAGATTATGATAGGTAATAATGTAACAATTGGCGCTGGCGCAGTAGTTACTAAAGATATTCCTGATGATTGTGTTGTTGTGGGAAATCCTGCAAGAATAATAAAAAAGAAAAGTGTATGATTGAAAAAAAAACACCTTTAATATCTGTTATTATGCCTGTCTATAACGGCGAACGCTTTTTAAGACAGGCAATAGATAGTATATTGAATCAGACTTTAAATGATTTTGAACTTATCATCATCAATGATGGAAGTACTGACTCTACGGAAGATATAATACTATCTTATCAAGATAAACGAATACGATATATTAAAAACGAAACGAATTTAAGGCTGATAAAGACCTTAAATAAAGGATTGGGATTAGCTAATGGTCAGTTCGTTTCTAGAATGGACGCTGATGATGTTGCTCATCCCTTGCTTTTTGAGAAGCAAATAGAGGCTTTTAATAGGGACAAGAGTATCGATATTGTCAATATTTCTACTTATGAACTTTGTGAGGATGGAACTAAATATAGAAAATCACTAAGGGTTCTTAACTATCCGTCAAATACACTGAAGTATGTGGAAATCTTTGAAAACCAAATTACTCATCCAGGAATTATGGTAAAAGCCGACAAGATTAAGCTTTACAAATATAAGGATGATGGCTCTGTAGTTAATTTTGAAGATGTTGATTTGTGGATACGAATGCTTTGTGATGGATGTAAATGTGTGACTCTGGAAGATAGGCTGCTTTTTTATCGAATTAACAATTCAAGCATAACAAGAACTGTAGGGGCGAAACGTAACATGTTGCGAACGAAGTATTTATCACAACTGCTTGATGATAATTTTGGAATAAAGGTATCTGAAAGAGTCTTGTATTATTTATATGGTGATGTACAAGATGGTGTTTGCAAGCCCTATGAATTATTGAAAATGATAAAAGGTTTGGAGAAAACAATGGGAGGAAACGCCTCTGTTGTGAAGCAATTTAGAAACTGGTTTCATCTAAGAATGATTGTTGTTTCTTTGCAAATCATTAAAAATCATACACCGACATCGAAGATCATAGCATTGAGTTTTTTGTTTACGCATTGTATTTATGTGTTTGAGAAACCTTTTCTGGTTTATATAAAAATGAAGTTGAAAAATAAATGGTTGCCTTATGAAAGTTTTAATGCTTGGTAATTATGCTCTATATTTTATGCCACGGTTGGTGGCGTTTCATAAAAGATTAAAGAGTCAAGGAGATGAACTTGTAGTCGTTCAGGAATCAGACAAGAACAAGTTATATGGTAATATACCACAACTTGACACTAAGGAAGTAAATATTTTACATTTGTCTGAAGATACGGATTTGTCAAAGCCGTATAAGCAGAGAATAATTTGCATTTTAGATAAACTTAATCCTGATGTCTTGGTTACTGGTTTTGTTTCATTTCCTTATGGCGCTATTGGTTTGCAATGGGCAAAATCAAGGAATAAGGCGATAATAGAGTATGATGACCAAAGATGGAACACATTTCCTCGCGGAAAAGTATCAGCATGGATAAAATCAAGAATTATTCGTAATGTAGACGCCTTTTTATGTCCAGCACCAGCTTGGGATGAAACTTTGTTGAAATGGGGATTTAAGAAGCAAGAGATATTTTATGGACTTGATACTTCTGATAATGATTTCTGGTCACAAAAAGTGGATAGAGTGTCGTTTGAGAATCTTCCCCCATCATATTTTATGACGTTGGGTCGTCAAGGTAGTATGAAGAATCTTCCATTCTTTTTAAACGCATATCTGGACTACTTAAAGTTGGGAGGATTTATTCCGCTTGTTATGGTAGGCGAAGGTCCGGATCATGAAATGTTAGTTTCACTATCAAACAATAATCCCAATATTACCTTTCTACCCTTTCAAGACCGTGAACATATACGCGAATTATTCGTTAACATGAAGGCTTTAGTATTACCAAGTACAAAGGTAGAAACTTGGGGAATGGTGGTCAACGAATGTATGGCTTCAGGTAATATTGTGGCGATTAGTAATGAGTGTGGAAGTTCAACTACTTTGGTTAAGAACGGAATAAATGGTTTTCATTTTTCACCCAATAGTAAGAAAGAAATAGTGGATGCCTTGTTTAAAATTGAAAAGCTATCTCTTAAAGATGAACAGCAAATGCATCAAAATTCATTAGATATTATAAAAGAATGGGGTGTTGATAGATTCTCAAAAGGTTTGTACGATGCATGCATATATGCTTTAAATCATAAGAAAAAAGTCTGGAATCCAATAGATTTTATTCTTATGAAAATGTGGAAAGGAAGATTTAATATTAAGGAAGCGACAAAATGATAAAGTTAGCAGATAAATATCATTGTACGGGATGTGCAGCATGTGCACAGTCTTGTGGACATGATGCAATCTCTATGCAAACTGATAATGAAGGCTTTTTGCAGCCCATTATTGATACAACTAAATGCGTAGAATGCGGATTATGCCAGAAGCACTGCCCGGAATTACAGCCAATAGAAAGGTTAGGATACGAGCAACAAAAATATTATGCGCTCATATACGATCATGATAGAAAGATAAGTTCTTCAGGTGGCGCCTTTAGTGTATTTGCCAAGTGGATCATATCACAAGGTGGTATAGTTTATGGAGCTACCATTAATGAAAAATTTGAGGTGAAGCACATAGGTGTGGAAAGTACTGAGGAACTAAGCAAATTGCGTGGTTCAAAATACGTGCAAAGCATAATAGGTGATACGTATAAGAAAATACGAAATCATTTGCGCACAAACAGAAAAGTCCTGTTTGTTGGTACTGGTTGCCAAGTCGGTGGATTATACGCATTTCTGAACGGTAAACGTTATGACGGATTGCTTTACACCTTGGATTTGGTTTGTCATGGCACACCATCTTATGGAGCCTTTAAAAGTTACATTTCTAAATTAGAAAAAACCGACTCGCCTAACGGTGAGCTTGGGAGTATAAAAGGATTTAGATTTCGTAAACTTGACAGTTGGTCTATAGTTCCAGCTGTCAAGTTTACGAAATCCAAATGGCGAATATTGAACCTTTCTGAAAATGCTTTTATGGATGCATTCTTCAAAGGAATCACGTTCCGTGAAAGTTGCTTTAATTGTCAATATTGTAATACAGAACGTGTTGGAACATTCACAATAGCCGACTTTTGGGGTATTGGGAGACATGGTCTTAATTTTAAGCGTAATGTGGCATCAGGCGTTTCATTGGTGATTGATAATACGGGGTTGATGCCCTCAATTATTGATGAGTTGCGTAGTATGGCCTATATAGAGGAGAGACCTAAGGAAGAAGCTATATGTGAGCAGGTCAATCTCAAGAATCCAATGGAAAGATTGGATGTAAGAGATTCTGCTGTATTGGATATGATTGATCCAAACATTTCATTGGAGGATTATGCTAAGAAGTATCAACTTCCTTATAAGGCAACCATGAAGTGGAGAATCCAAAAAATAGTGAAAGATGTTATCTATGTATTTGGATTATATAACGTATATAAAACCATAATTTATAAATTTGGCAAATGAAAATAGGAATAGTTACGTATGTTAAATGTGACAACTATGGTGCAGAGTTGCAAGCTTATGCTATGCAATATGTATATAATAAGCTTGGATATGATGCAGAAATCCTTGACTTGGAAAAGCAAAACAAAGATATAGCCTCATCGTTGTCGACTATAATCCCTGCTGTTGTTAACCGTTTTAAGACATACGGTCTTAAGGCTCCTTATAAGATTCTTCAATTGGTTTTGGATGTGATTCAGAGGAAAAAGGCAAAAAAACAGTTTGCTGCAGAAATACAAGAAAAGCATGAACTTTACACCCGATTCTTCAATGAAAAGATAAAGCATTCTTCTAAGTATTACACATTAAAAAGTGTATATATCGAAGATATGCCTTATGACGTTTATGTCGCTGGCAGTGATCAGATTTGGAACTATATGCATACAGACTTTTTGGATGTGTATTTCTTGGAATTTGCAAATCGATTTAATGCTAAAAAAATAGCTTATGCAGCAAGTTTGAGTGTTCCTGATATTCCTGCAAGGCTGCAGGCTGAATATAAGAAGTATTTTGAAAATATGGATTATATAGGAGTGAGGGAGTTGAACGGAAAGCATATTGTTGAAAAGTATAGCGATAAGAAAGCCACAGTTGTTCTTGATCCTACTTTGTTGATTAGAAAAGAAGAATGGAGAGAACACGTTGCCAATGAAATTAAGAAGAACGAGAAATATGTTTTAATATATACGCTTTCAGGTTCTAAATATATTAGAAATTTGGCAAAAAGTATCGCAAAAAGTATTGGAGATGATTGTAAGGTCGTTAATATCAAGTCGGACTTTAGACCTGAGAAGAAAGATGGTATAGAGCATCTTTATCAAGTCGGACCTAAGGAATGGGTTGGCTTAATTATGAATGCAGCTTATATGGTTACAGATAGTTTCCATGGCACGGCGTTTTCCATCAATTTTAATATTCCGTTTACAACATTGCTTAATCCTAGTAGTAATATGAACAGTCGTGCCTTGTCTATCTTGGAGATTACAGGATTGAAGGATAGAATCATTTATGATAATGGCAGTAATCTGCTGCCTAAATCTCTGACTGTGGATTATGATAGAGTAAACCCTATCGTTGATGAGTGGAGAAAAAAATCAGAAAATTATATTCATGAATCTTTGAAATAATATGATACAAGAACGATGAAGCAAGAAAAGGAGAAAAAGAAAAATGTAGAGATGGCGTTTATAAATGTTGTTCTCTATCCTACAGAAAAGCAAAAGCCTGAAGAATATATCAAGTTGTTGTCTTCTATCATGGGAAGTCGTATTATGATACAGAATAGCAATTCTTCCGATAGATCAACTTTGCTGAGAGCATTTGATAAAGTTGGTGATTACTATCATGGCTACTTCTGTAACGCAATATTCCTCAAGCAAGATTCTAAAACATTGAATGTTAAAGCCAATGTGTTGGAGGATACGGAGGTTGACCCGAATAAAGGACTTGAAGCTAAAGACATGGAATTCTGGTTTTATCCTAAATTCCATAGGTTTGTAGTATATAAGTCTAATGTGTCAAGAATTGCCAAGTTTTTGATAGGCAGTTTTAAACTTAAATTAGGTGATGAAGACGGCTTTGCAATCAATGTAGAAAAAGATAAGAACACAATAGAAAGAATAATCAATGCAAAAGGTGTTGTTAGCGTTAGGGTTTCTGTAAAATATACGAATAACGACAATTGTGATGAGTGGGAAGAACTGGACTTTGATTTGCGTAACTCAGACACAACTAATGCCGAGTTGGTATTGAAATCAAGTAAAAGCAAACCTATTCAGGTCTTGAAGAATAAATTGCTTAAGGCTTTCTTGCACCTAAGTAAATCTAACGGAACAGCTAAAGCTGAGATTATCAATGAAAATGGACATACTGAGAAAATAAATACAAACGAACATCCAAAAATTGAAGTTGTAGATATTAATCTAAATCCTGCGCTTAATTTGCAAAACATAGTTGAAAATATTGCTCAGAATAGAGATTAGCCATGGAAAAGAAAAGACCGCTTACGTTACAATCTAAAGGATGGCGAGGTTTTAGACATATATATTTCCTATATTGCAAGAAACAGTTTAAACATTCGTTTATATGGGCATGCTGTGCTGTAGCTTTTATAGCTGTTGTAGCTTTTCTTTCAAATAAGTCTTATTTTGAATTGTTGATAGTTTTAAGTGATATAGGTCTTAAAGTAGCGCCACCTCTTTTAGGCTTCACGCTTTCTGGCTATGCTATGATTGTTGGTGTGAATGATGTTAATATAGCAGAAAGATTGAAGAATCATAAAACAAAAACAGGGATAACAATGTATCAGCAGCTATATACTACATTTATAGCAATGTTAGGTTCTATTTTCTTACTTTTGTTGGAAAGTGTTGTGTTGCATTATGTTTTAGAAGCTGATATATCATTGGATTTTCCAATGATTGTAGATGTTATTGATGTCATTGTATTTTTAGGGTATGCTGTAACTATGTTTTACGCTCTGTTTGCTGTAAAAGATTTGCTTTCTAATCTTTTTAGTTTAGGTCAAACAGCTAATAATATTTATCAATCTATGAATAAGAATGAAAACAGGAAGAATATCCTTTTTTTGATGAAGGTCTTCGAGGTAGGGGGTCAAGAGGTTGTTACGGCTACACTCGCTGATACCTTTATAAAGAAAGACCATCGGGTTGTTATTGCGTGCTTTAAGCAACCTAATGACATGATGGTAAAACGTACCAATCCTGCTGTACGTTTTTATACGATTGGTGACTTCAAGTATTCGAAAGAAAGCATAGATATAATACGAAATATATTGAAGGAGAATCGTATTGATGTTGTGATAAATCAATGGGGATTGCCATACGTTCCTTGCAAGGTTCTGAATAAAGCTAAAGAAGGTCTGGATGTTAAGACTATAGCTATATACCATAATTCCCCAGATACCAATGCTCGTATCAAGGATGTAGAGATTGCTTTGGCAAATACTCATAATCCTATTAAGAAAGCCATACTTCGTACCAAGATGTTTGCTTTTAAGCAGATTACGAGCAAGAGTATGAAGTATGTGTATGAGCATACAGACTTGTATATGGTGCTTTCACCAAGTTTCGTAGATAAATTTAAAGAGTTTACAGGAACAGCTAACCCTGATCATCTTCAGGTATTGACGAATCCTGTTACCATTGATTCTTCTTCATATCATTATTCTTTTTCTCAAAAACAGAAAGAGATTATTTTTATTGGTAGGATTGACTATAACCAGAAGCGTGTTTATCGTGTTGTGGATACGTGGGCAAAACTGGAGTCGGTGTTCTCGGATTGGAAGTTGACGATAGTTGGTGATGGTACAGCTCGTAAGGACATAGAGAAACAGGTCAAAGAGTATGGTTTGCAAAGGGTGTCTTTTGAAGGCTTTCAGCAACCTAAGCCATATTATGAGCGTGCTTCAATCTTGATGCTTACATCAGAATACGAAGGTTTTCCATTGGTACTTGCTGAATGTATGAGCTTTGGTGTGATTCCTGCCGTATATAACAGTTATTCTGCGGTATGTGATATCATTGATGGTGGCAAGGATGGCATCGTGCTTCCTTATCTTTTACCTTTGCACCCAGGAATCAAGTTAGGATATTTGGTTAATGGGTGTTAAGGTGAACTATCTTTCTTTCAAGG
>ENA-UEOZ01000150-UEOZ01000150.1-human-gut-metagenome-genome-assembly--contig:-NODE-150-length-53757-cov-329.849590_pt1 | contig 53757 bp, 31 predicted proteins | sample MGYA00242898_ERZ507912 | MGnify/ENA primary metagenome ERZ507912 (study PRJEB26167, sample SAMN06115410) | human gut metagenome | host: Homo sapiens | place: China:Chongqing | collected 2016-04-27... | reverse complement strand
TAATGAAACCAGGCTCGCAAAAGAGCCGTTTTTTTCTGCAATAGAGCCACCTTTACACTCCAATACTGTCACTTTTGTCATACAACAAAGCCTCTTTTACGCTCCAACAGTGGCACTATCAGAGTGTAAAAGAGGCTATATCGTATGGCGTGGGTGCTGTTTGCACAGCAAAACACCGTAAAAACAGTAAAACGGAACTCTATAATCAATTTTTATTTTGTAACAAGTTTTTACTCCTTGTACGATATTTGCATGATAGGAAACGATGATACAAAAAAAAACGGCGCTGCCCTATTGATTAGGACAGCGCCGTCGAAAGAATTATAGTTTCAGCTTAGAGCTGTGGTCATTACTTAACTACCACCTTCTGTGAGCGGAATACGTGACCCTGCTGCATCTTTACGAGGTAAACACCTGCAGCGAGTGAAGATGTCTGGAATGAAGAGGGAGATACGAGGTACTTAACGAATGCTCCGTTAGCGTCGTAAATCCATGCCTTCTCGCAGTTCTGGAAGTTGAGCTCGCCGTTGGCAGCCTCTACTGTAGAAGCTCCACCCTTCACAGTCTTGATGGCTGTGAGGTTGCCCTCGAGGTTAGCCGGCTCGTCAGCAACGCCCTGGTCGTGGATGTCAACCGGGCCCGGACGCTCAGCATTGTCACCAGAAATCTCTACTCCGAAGTCCATAGAGAAGCCCTTGTTGTGGAGACCAGTCGGGAGGAACGCTCCTGCGAACCATGCGTCAGAGAAGACGATGCGCAGACGTGAGCTACCAGTCTTGGCGTCCTCAGGTACCTTGAACTTGCAAGTGATGCCCTCTGTCTCGAACTCAGGTGTAGCCTTACGAACCGTTCCTGCAAAGAAGAGACGCTCGCCTTCCTCAGGATTGACAGCGATATCGTCCGGGTTGAAGTTGTGGTCGCCGTTGAGGTCGATCCAGCCACCAGCGAAGCAGTAGCGGAGACCGTCGGTCTTCTTCGAACCGTTGTATGTAGCGTTAGAAGTGTCGTATGCCTTGATGAAGAGAGTAACCTCCTGACCCTGCTTAACCTTGAGCACCTTGTCGGTCTGGTTGTCATACTGTGTGCCGTCGAGTACGGGATGATCAGTATGGTAGTCGAGGTTCTGCTCAGCACCAGTTGTGGTCACGTCAGTAACGTAACGCTGCTGGCGGGCGATGTCAGCACCGTCGCAAGAGGGATCCATCTGAGAGATGCCATAGCTGTTGTCGACACGTACGGGGAGCGAAGCCTGGTCGCCACGTGTAACCTTCACCCACTCTACCGGAGAGTAAGTCTTGAGGTCTGTAGAGACTGAGCGTACGCCGATGTACGGCTCGTCGTCAGCGCCGTCGAAGAGGATGTCGCCTACGTAGCAACCCCATGAAGAGGTGCGTGCAAGCTCAGAAACGCGACCGTTCTCGCCGTTCTTATAGAGTACCTCGAAGTGGTCGATGTTGGCCTCGTCGTTGTAAACGAGATCCCACTCGGCACGCTTCTCAGCCTTAGCGTCAACATTCCAGAAAAGCTTAGCAGACATAGAAGTCTTGGTCTCTTCCTTCACCTCTACATTGAGATCCTTAACAAGAGCCGGGTTGGTCTTGACAGCGTCGTTAACCTGGAGCTCGCCTACGTACATCTTGTAGTTGTCGTCAGCACCCTTAACGCGGAGACCGATGGCCTTGATGACGTCGCTCTGTGAGAGACCGCTTACGCTGACGGTCTTCTCGTTCCAGTTATTGCCCTCAATGTTTCCTACCGGTGTCTCCACCCATGATCCGTCAGCCTTCTTGAGGATGACATAGAGGTTGGAAGCGTTAGATCCTTCCTTACCGTTCTTGACAGCCACCTTTACGAAGGGATCGCCGGCGCTGACATTAAGGTCGGTCTTATAGAGTACGAGGTCTGTGCCCTCTGATGTAGCCTTACCGGTGAGGAGAAGGCTGGTACCGCCGATGTACTGGTCGTCGTGTGTGAAGCGGGCGTCGATGTCTGTAGAAGCAGTCTCTGTGCCGGGCTTAACAACGAGCCAACGGTATGTCGGAACGTAGTCCTGGTTAGACATGTTGTACCATGAACCTGCAGTCTTCTTTCCCTTGTATGCATAGCGGTCGCCGTTGCCGAGATTGAAGTGCGTCTCGAAAGGCAGGTTGCCGAAGATAGAAGAGCGCTCCGGGATCCATGTTGCTATACCAGCGAAGGTCTGGAGAGGCTTCTGTCCGTTGCTTGCTTCCCAATCGTTGCCGCTGTTGCGGATTTCGGGACGTGTAAGCGGGTTGCGTGTACCGCCAGACATAAAGCGCTCGAGGAGGTACTGATAGTTGGTCTGTGCGTCGTAAGCGTCAGTACCACTATTGTATGACCAGAAACGGCTCTGAGCGTGCTCACCCCACATACAGAGGCTCACCTGCTTTGCATATTCGTCAGCATTAAGACGGTTCCATCCGCGGTTAAGGCTTACAATCCATACACCGGTGTAGAGACCCTCGGTGGTTCCCATTGCAGCGATGGCCTGCTTTGCAGAAGAAGAGAGCTGGTATGAGAAGTCGCCGTTAGAATAGTTGAGCATGAGGTCGTGTGTACGTCCCTCAGAGTTGCCGAAGAGTGCGTCTGCCTCGTATGCAGAAAGACCAGACGAAGAGGTGTAGATACCGCAATGGAAATCGTCGAAGCCGTGCTTCTTTGCAGAAGCGTAGAGACCCTTGTGGAATTCTACGATATCGTCTTCACCGTAACCAGAATCCTCCCAGTTGTAGTTGATACCGTCGAAGCCGAAGTACATGAGACAGTTGATCATCGGTTCGAGATACTTGAACGTATCGTCGTCGTTACGGTCTGTGATGAAGTTCATCCAGCCTGCTGCGCCGTCGGGACGACCGCCAGTGGTGTCGAAGAACTTGATACCAGAATACATAGCCGAACCGTTCTTGTGAGCAGCGTCAGTCCATGCAGAAGGAGCAGAGAATACGCCGTGGTTCCAAGCACCGAAGATGTTGGTGTAGTTCCACATAGAGAATACGTCGCTATGGAAAGTCTTGTTGGGCTGACCAACGGCTCCGTCCTTACCTGCGTCCATCGGGATATTCATCCAGAGGTCGCGCTTCTCGTATGTGTCCTTGATAAGACGGTCAGCACGGTCGAGGATGCCCTTGTTGCGTACATGTGAACGGATGAATGCGATGTCGCTCTGCTGAATACCAGCAGCTGCGAACTCCTCAGCTGTAGGATACTTACGACCGTTCTGGTAAGCGTTGTAGAAAAGCTGCATGAGCTTTGTGTCGCTAAATCCACTGAAGTCGTAAACTGATGATGACGTTGTGTCGTCGGCAGCGAATGCAGGTACGAAAGAACCTGAGAGCATACCAGCGAGTAACATCGCGTGGAGTGTAGATTTCACCTTCATGTGATTCTTTGTTTTAGTTAATATGGTTATTTTTTGGTTTTTAAGTTTAATGGTCGGAAAACATCCGAGTTAGTTGTCTGATTTAATATCGTTGCAAAGTTAAATTAATTATTTGAAAAAAGGAAAGAGTTTATCAAATTATTTTTTAATAACCATAAGATTTAACATTATACACCTGACAAGCAGACATCGCACCGTTAGAATCTTGTCATTATCTCTACTACTATCTTGTCTTTCTCGGAGGGTTTTGCCACTCCGTCGTTGCGATAGAAGTATTTCTCGTAGTTCAGGCGGATGTCGCTTACGAAGGGACGCTTCAGGCTTAGCGTCAAGCCACCCGTAAGGCGTGAGCGTTGGTGGTCGTTGACGATGAGCTTGCCTTCGGTGTTTGCCTTGCCGTCAACGTAGCGCATGCCGTCGCTGTGGTCGCTCATATAGTCATAGCGGAGGAGCGGGGTGACATAGCGCACGAGGGAGCGTTCGTTCTTCACGGGGATGTCGTAGCTGACGAACGAATCGAAGGCGTGGACGGGACGGAAGGCATCGGCGGCATAATGCTTGTAGAGATACTCCGCCTCAAGATGCCATCCGTGAGAGTGCCAGTAAGCACCGGCGTCGTACATCATCACGCTGGCATTGTCGGGCTTTATCTTCTGCGTGGAGAGCGTGATGTTGAATCCGCGCGGAAGCAAGAACTGCGCCTTGGCGGAGAAGTTGACGCTGTTGGTCCAGAAGTCTTTCTGATTGGTGAGGCCCGAACCATTGAAGAGTCCAGCCTCGAGGATGATGGGGAAACCGGCGTTAAGAGTATAGCCGAGAGCAGCACCTACGTCGCGCACGTTGCCCACCTGCTTGGCGATGAAGGAACGGTTGGCGAAGTATTGCTGATGCGGAGAGCGGTGGGCGTCGATGGTGAAGGGCACGCGGAACTGTCCCATCGTAAACTGCAAGCCTCTGACGGGCTTTAAGCGTGTGTAAGCATCGAGCATCTTTATCTTGCCCTCGTCGCAAAGGTCAATCTCAGCCTTGTATGAAATCACGGGCGAGAGCTTGCCGTCTACGCTGATACGAGCGTTGCGTACCTCAAAACGTCCCTCGTTTTCCTCGGTCTGATATTCATACTTGCTGCGTATTGTTCCGTGAACATTCACGGGTGACTGTTCGTCAGCGCTCTGTGCCGCTGCTGTCATGGCGGCGCCGAGCAATGCGGTTGTCACGACCAATTGTCTGTTTCGTATCATCATATTGTCTTATTGTTTGCGGTTGCAAAGTTAAGACTTCCGTATTTTACAGACTTTAACGAGGGATGAATAGACAATGACAAACATGTTACAAAAGCGTTACATTACTTACCGTCCGACTTTCCTACGGTCAGCACGCTGACTCGGACATCCTTTGCGGTGAGCAGTTCGTTGCCGCAGGCTGTGACGGAGGCACCGGTGGTGAAGATGTCATCAATGAGGAGGACGTGCTTGCCTTCTATCATCTCGGGGCAAGCAAGGCGGAAGGCACCCTCCATATTCTTCAGACGCTCAGAAGCGGAGAGGCGGGTTTGGGTGGAGGTATCGCGGACGCGGAAAACGGTGGCGGCGGCAATGGGAAGATGGGTGACTTCGCAGACGCCCTTGGCAATGAAAAGGCTCTGGTTGTAGCCGCGCTGCTTCTCCCTCTTGATGTGGAGAGGCAGGGGGATGACGATGTCGATGTCGTCAAAGAAACCGTGAAGCATGAGTTGTTCGGCAACAATACGGCCGAGCATGTGCGCCACGTCGGGACGCTTGCCATATTTAATAAGGTATAGGAGTCGAGCCATCTTTGACTGCGGAAGGTAGTGGACGGCAGCCACGGCCTTCTCGGCATGCAGCTTGCCCCACAGCATTCGGGCAGTGTCGTTGTCCTCGGGACGAAGACTGTCGCGGGAAAAGGGAATGGAGAGCAGACATTCCATGCAGATGAGACTGTCCTCGGTGATGCGCTTGCCGCAAACGCAGCAGCTACGGGGTGAGAAGAAGTCGGTGAGCATATCAGAAGATGTCCTCCTCGTCATTGTCGCTTACGTCCATGCAACGGCGGATGATGTCCATGCCGAATCCTCTGGACATGGCAAAGCGGATAAGCTTGCCGTTGCGTTCATAGTCGGTTGCTCCCTTAACCGTGCGTCGCTTTGAATCTAATAAGGGACGCAATGCCTCGGTCCACTCCTCGTCACTCACCTCGTCGAGTACGGCAGCGGAGATGTCCTGACAGACACCCTTGGCATATAGCGCCTGCTCTATCTTGCGGCGTCCCCAACGGTCGAACCTTATCTTGTCGCGGACAAAGAAACGGCAGAAGCGCTCGTCGTCGACAAAGCGCTCGCTGACAAGACGGGCAACGACGCGCTCGCTGGTGTCGGAATCTACTCCCCAACGGCGCAACTTGTCGCGCATCTCGCCGGAAGAATGCTCGCTGCGCGAACAAAGGGAGGAAAGACGGAGAAGGGCTTCCTGCTCAGTGGGGACTTTTTTAGTGGATGGATACATATTATATAATGTGTGAGGTATGTTATTATTTCTGTGCCTTAACGAATCGTGGCTTGCCGAAGCAATCGTCCTCGACTACGCTTGTGGCGAATCCCATGTTCGACGCCATTTGTGCTGTATCGTGGGCGTAGAGCGTGTTGCATTCAAAGAGCAACCAGCCTCCTTTCCTCAGGCTTCGCATGGAGTAGCGGGCGATGGCACGATAGAAGAGCAGAGGGTCGGTGTCGGGGACGAAGAGGGCGAGGTGGGGTTCGTGTCGCAGAACATTGGCGTGCATGTCGGCGGCTTCGCGGTTGCAGATATAGGGAGGATTGCTGACGATGATGTCCCATGAAGCGGCAGCATTGGTGTCGCTCAGTGCCTCTGCCCCACCCAGATTCTCCTCTGCGGGAAAATCCTCCTCAAGCCTCAACGCGTCACGACGGCGGAACTTCACGTCTGCTCCAAGACGCTTGGCATTGTCGGCGGCAATGCGGAGGGCGTCCTCCGAGATATCCCATGCTTCGGTGTAGCAATGCCTGTCGGCAAGGGCAAGGCTTATGCTTATGGCTATGCATCCGCTACCTGTGCCGATGTCGAGGATGCGTGGTGCGGAAGCCGTGACAATGCCGACAGCCGTATCGACTATCCATTCCGTTTCGGGACGCGGGATGAGTACGCCGGGAGCGACATGGAAGGGATGGCCGCAGAAGAAGGCTGTGCCGGTGACGTACTGCAATGGCTCGGCATCAAGAAGACGGGCCACCGACTGCTGCAATCGCAGGGTGTCGGCATCGGAGAGATGCTCCGTGGCTCCGCAGAGAATGTCGGCGAAGGAAAGGCTGAAGAGGTCTTCCAAGAGCATTCGTGTCATTGCCTTCGCTTCCTGAGGTCCGTACATTGGTGTGAGCCGTTGGCAGATGTCGTGGTATGTCATAGATTGGGATTTATATAAACAAAAAAAAGATGTGAACATATTGCTATGCTCACATCTCACATTCCTTAAGTGCCGCGAGCGGGACTCGAACCCGCACAGCCATTACTGGCCAAGGGATTTTAAGTCCCTCGTGTCTACCAATTCCACCATTGCGGCGCCTGTTTCTTTAAATTGGAGCGGCAAACGGGACTTGAACCCGCGACCCCAACCTTGGCAAGGTTGTGCTCTACCAACTGAGCTATTGCCGCATATCTCGCTTTATTGCGGATGCAAAGTTAATAAAATTTTCAGAAGTGAGAAAGTTTTTAGGGCAGTAAGAGAGGATTTTTTAATAAAAAAGTTGAGAGTTGAGGGTTGAGAATTGAGAGTTATGATATGTCCTTTGAATAACATATATCTATAACTTTCGCAAGTTCAGTCTGTAATATAATAATTATAGGTTATCATAACTCTCAACTTTCAACTCTCAACTCTCAACTAAATAAGCTTTACTTCACGCACAGCTTCTGTGTGGCTTCTGTCTTGCCGTTGGTCATGCGAACGATGTAGAGACCGGGGGCGAGGTTGGCGTTTGCCACTGCGCGACCAGACACGTCGTATACGCCTTCAACGCTGAAGCCTGAACCTGCTACGAGCACCTTGCCGTCCTGGCAGTAAGCCATAGGCTGAGCAGCGTCCATAACGTCGGTGATGGCAGTAGCAGGATTTACGAAAGCCTGACCAGAGTTGTAGACCTGGCACTTCTTTTCGTCAGTGCTGTAGTTGCTGATGAAGGCAACGACGCGCATCTTGTCAGCGTTCCATCCCTCCTTGAGAGGAATCTGATAAGTGCGGCTGTATTCGAGAGCGGTGAGGTCGAGAGACTCGCCCCATGCTGTATTGACGAGAGAGCGAAGTACGCCGTTCTGGACATACTCGTCACGACCTTCCTGCGTTGTGCTCTTGATGCCGTCCTCTACGAGCCATACTGTGAGGCGGAGATCAGTCTGCTGCTGCAATACGGTTGTAGTGGAAGCGCCGCTTACGGTAGCGTCGAGCGACTTGCCGTCAGCCGACTTCTTCACGTCCACATTCACGTTAACAAAGGCAGGAATGCTCTGTGCGCCACCTACCATGCCGGTAACGTCGCCAGCTGTAGCGATGAAGTAAACCGGACCCGGGTCTTCCTGACCTACGAAGATGCGACGGTCAGCACATACGCCAGGCACGAACGGACGAGCAGAACCGAAGAGCTTGTCATACTCTGTCTCACCCTCAGCTGTATAGATGTCAGGCACTCCCTTGTAAGGACGGTGGTGCTTCACCCAAATAACGTCCTTGCGGTCGCCGATCTCGCTCTTATAAAGCTCATCAGCAGCAGGAGCTTCTGAATAATACTCAGATGTGAAATGCTCGAAAAGCACATTGTGCTTATACACCTTACCGCCCTCTGCATATACGAAGACGGTATGAGTCTGTGCATTGTCCTCCATGTTGGGGTCGTCCTTGCCGTTCACCTTTGTGATGGTGAGCGTAACCTCAGCTGTTCCAAGGTCGGGGAATGAGAGACCGGCGATTTCCACGTCGCTCACCTCGCTGCTTGCAATCTCAAAGTCGTCGTCGGTGTCAGCCTCGCTTACCACCTGACCGTTCACCTTTGCCTGAACATGGAAAGACGTGATAGGCTCGCTACCATAGTTACGTACACGTAGAGTGGGCTTCCAGAGTCCGTTCTTCTGCTCGATGTAGTCCTCTGCAGAGATAACCTTCTCAAGAGCCACGTCGCAGTCGGGAGCCTTTCCGGTAAGGATGCCACGAACGCGGAAGTTGGCAGGCACCTGAGCCGGATTGAGTGCATACCACATACCGTCAGCACCATACCAGTTGCGGTCCGGCTCGCTCTCTATCGAGTTGTCGTATGTGATGGTGCGCATACTCTCGTTCTCACCGATGAACACCTCGTAGCCTACATAGAGGTCTTCAGTGCCCTTGATGGTGTAAGGAATCTCCAGCTGGCAGCGGTTCCATCCCTCTTCCCATTCCGTTGTAGACGCTGCAGCCACTGTGGCGTTGGGGTCTTTTACGTCTGTGGTGACGAAGACGCGTACTGACGAGCCCTGCTTAGGCTCCACTCCGAAGTCGACATACTTAATCTGACATCCCTTATACTTCTTTGTGATGCTCGGTGTGAAGTGGGCGGCTGCGTGCACCTGATGAGCAGCGATGTCGTCTTTATCACGCTGCACCTGCATGGTCTGTCCCCACTGAGTCTTACACCATCCGAGGATGAAGTTGTTCTCCTTAGCCTGCTGCTGAGCCATCAGACCCGTAAGCGGAGCTGCGGCAAGCGCTGCGGCAAGAACGGTTTTTCCAAATGATTTCATTGTTGCTTTATGATTTTGATGTTAGAGTCACTTTACGTAAAGAGAGGGATGGCCAAACGTAAGCCATAAGGAAGCTATATCCCGCCGACTGCATTTTGCCACCCCTCCTGAGAGTGATAATTTATATCTAATTACTTAACTACAACCTTCTTTCCACCCTGGATGTAGATGCCAGCCTTGAGCAGCTTGGTGCTATTGCCGACATACTGTCCGTTTAGGTTATATACAGGAGCATTCTCGTTATTCTCCTCAGACACGTTGATGTCCTTGATGCTGACATTTTTGTCGAATGCCATGTAGAGCACCGGAACCTCCTGCCATGCCCAACACTTGGAATTATCATACGGAGTGTTCTCCGAGTAATCCATTGATCTGTATACCTTACCGCCGCTATTAAATACATGCCATAAGCAACCGAACATTGCAGGACGTGTACCTGAACGACGAGTTACGATGCAGAGTGACTGAGTGTTGTCATAATCAAACGGAGTGTCAAGATCGAACGACATGATGTTGTTTGTTCCTGGCAAGAAATAGCTGGTGCCGTCATAAACGAGAGTCATACCCTCAGTAGAGATTACACCGTCCTCGCACTCGCGCTCCTTGGTATTCTTCATATAGATCTGGATGCTCTGCTCCTCTGAAGTCTCAGTATAGCCGTTAGCGTCATACTCGAAGCCGATACGCGCCAGCTTAGCACCTGCCTTAGCGTTGATTTCCTCAGGATAGTAAAGCATCAGCGCAATGTCTTCGCTGCCATAGCACTGGAACGGAGCGTGAGTATAAACGTTTTCGCCTTCACCAGTTACAGTGTTAGTCCAAGGAATAGAGCCAGTTGCCTCACACTTTACAGACACTGCGTTGGTCTGGTTGTTGCCCAACTCCTGGTCACCTTCCATCTCCACAGTAGCGAAGATATCGAATGTACCCTCCAATGTCGGAGTAAACATTGTTTCAACGTCTACAGTTTCGCCAGCTGCGATTTCCGGAACCACCTTGTTGCAGCCCACCTCTTGAATTTCTTCGCCCGTATTGAGCATTACACGTACCACGTAGCTGTTCTTCTCAATCTTGTTGCGGCCGATGTTAGCCACCTTGACAGTTGCCTTGTTCTCGTAATCAGTAACAGCATCCGAAGATGTTGTCAAAGAAACGGCTGTGATGTCGTTGTCGAAGATTTCTGAAACATTCACGCTGTGCAAGATGAATACGTCAGCATCTTCTGTCTGTACGTTGAGTCCGAAGTGGTAAACGCCGTCCTCAGTCGGAGTGAACGTTTCGGTGTAAGTGCGCTTGTTGTAGTTGGTCTCAGAGTACATGAACTCGTGCTTGCCGATGGTCTCCACCACCTTGTCCTTAGAAGGCTCTGTGGCGATGGCAGCATAGTAGCTGAACTCCACCTTCGGATAACGGTCCTCAACGGTGTAAGTGAAGCGGTATGTCTTGCCCTTCTTCAGATTGAGCTTCGGAGAGAATGCCCAAGAGTTTGTCTCGCGAGAAGATGATGTCCAAAGAGAGTAGCCCTGATAATCCAGCGGACCAGTGTAAGAGAAGTTTGCTCCACTATTGCCTGCATCCACTACAGTCCAGCGGTTAGCCTCGTTCTCATCGAAAAGGTTGAACTTCTGCGGAGTGTTCCATCCGAGACCTGCGCGTACCTTCTCTGTGGTAGCTACGCCACCCTTACCACCTTCGTTGGTGTAAGCCTGCACCTCATAGTAGTAGTTGTCATCACCAGTGACGGTGTTGTCTGTGATTGTGGTCTGGTCTGTATCAGCCACCTTCACATTATCGGGCTGACGTGTTACGATATACTTAATGCTTGCCGGGTTTACATAACCGTTGTTGGCACCGATGTTCGGGGCCTTCCACTCCACCTTGATGCTCTGGTCGCCAACCTTAGTGACCTTAGCTTCCACCGGAGCAGCAGGAGCGTCATTTCCGCTGAAGCAACGGATGCTGTCAGGCATACCGATTTCGCCGGCAACACGGCAAGGAACTACATAGTATGTATTGATGCCGTTCAGAGGAGCAGCGTCTGTCCACTCCATCTTCTCACCCTTCTTGCCAGCAGCAGGAAGAGTGGCGAGAAGCTCTGCATGGTCGGCAGCGAGAAGCTCAGCTGTGGTATTGGCCTCCTTAGCGCCAGCCTTCTTGCGGTAAACGCGAACCTCAGCGAGGTCAGAAAGCTCTGTGCGGTTCCAAGCGAGTGTCGGGTTGGTCCATGACAATGTGTTCTTGCTTACAGCGTCGTCAGCAGGGACAGCTGCGATGGAAGTAACGCGGCCGGCTGCCTCGCGGCTGTCTGCTGTAAGATAAGGAATGTACATACCGTTGAGCATTGTGCCGGTGGCAACACCACCCATATACTCAAGCTCGCATGATTTCTTCATCTCTGTGGGAACACGGAAGAGATAAGCATAAGCATTAGGCCAAGTTACGGCATACCAGTAGAGGTCGCCCGTAGAATAGTCGAATGCCATAGCGCCATAGGTGCCCTGGATAAGCGGACTCTTCTCCTTGAGGAGCTCCATGGAAGCCTCCGGCTCGAAGTCCTGATTGAACTTCACGAGCAACGTACCAGATGGGGTACCATCCTTACCTTCCTTTGCTCTTACGCCCCACATTGTGCCGTCATAATCGAAGGTAACGTTAAAGTAAACGTAATCGAGCTTCATTATCTCTTCGAAGGAGCCGTCCTCCTGCACGCTGTACAGAACTGATGTTAACAAATTTTCGTCATCCACGCCCTGACCGAGCACGTACATCTGTTTGTCGGCGGGGTTGTATGCCATTTCATACTGATTCTGCCATTCGCCGTTTTTTGCAGCGTTGGTCCAGTCACGCCATACGCGTGTAGAATCTGTCACCTCACCGCTCTTCACGTCGATGGTACCATAGAAGTCAGGATACTCTGTGAGAGTGTAGATACGTGTGAAGAGAGCGTGATACTTCTCACCGTCAAAAGCGCCACAGCGCATACCCAGAATCTGCTGGTCATCTGTGGGATGATAAACGTAAACCTTCTCCATTGAGTTGTAGGCGTCCTTCATCGGGAACTTCACCCATCCACGTTTCTTGCTGGGGTCGGCTGTCTGACCGGCATAAGCTACGACGCCCTTCGACTTGTCGTCGATGCTACTTGTGGCATGCCACGGGGTTTCTGACTGTGCCGCTACCGGAGGAGCGACTGGAGCCTTGAACGCAGGAAACATGCGTGCATTCTGTGCGGACGCTGGAAGCGCTGTCATTGCCGCAAGCAGAAAAGCTGATGCGTAAAATCTTTTCATGCGATTATTAATATTTAGTTGTTAGTAATAATTATTCTTTACTTTACTATCTTCTTCACTACGGTGTTCTGTCCCTTGCTTGCCTTAACGATGTACGTGCCGTTGGGCAGCATGGACGTGCCGATGGCTGATGTGGCGCTTACGCTTACCACTGCAGCACCGTTGATGGTGAACACCTCAGCACGGTCGACCGGCTGTGAGAACACAATCTGCGAACCGTCGAAGCTTATCTCTACGGCGTCGTTGCTCAGGAGCGAGCCTATGCCTGACGTATTGTCGATGTAAGAGAAGAGCATGTACGGCATATAGTCCTGCGTGAAGATTTCGTCCTGCGGAGCATCTTCCTTACTTCCACGATAGTAAGCATAGCGGTTCTTGCCCGTGGTGTAAGAGAGATGCCAAACGGGATGGTCAGCAGAAGGCATCACGTCGTCCTCGATGTCGATGTTGACACGTACGTTGACGTTGCCACCAGCGTAATGATATGGCTTGTCAAACTTAACGTAGAACTCCTTGTTGTCGCCGGCGCCCTGAATGGTGAGCTCACCGTCGAACACCTTGGTCCATCCGTTCAACTCGAATACGCCCAGTATGCTTCCCTCCTTGCGGAGCAGGTTGTCGAGCTGCGACTGCTTCATGAATATCTTTGCAGGGAATGTGTAGGCACCGTCCGTCTTGCCGTTGAACGTGAACTGCAGACCGGTGATGTCGATGTCCTTCTTCTGCATCTCCTTCTCGAGGAAGAGCGACTGCGACTCCCAATGCTTGTCGTTCATATAGAAGGCGCCGAGCCATCCCTCTGTCTCGTCCTTGTTGACGGTAATCCAGCGGTCGGCATGTGCAGGAGCTATCTTTACGGTCAGCGTGGTCTGTGCTGTATTGTCAGCAGGATAGGTATCACCGTCAAGCACTACGCGTGCCGTAACCTTCACTTCGCCCTCTGCAGCGGGAGTCCACTCCACGGGCACGTCCATAGCCTCGTCCTTGCCTACCGGCTTGCCGGCAGCCTCAGCCAGCACCTCGCCCGTCTCGGCATTAATGATCTGTGCCTTGTAAGCCGACACCGTCGCCTTGCCCTCGTTGCGCACGCTGACTGTGAATGTTTGGCTTACGCCGCAATTGACGGTGGCCGAACCGGTAAAGTCAGTAACGCTGAGGTCCTTGTCGCTGTATTCTCTTACTGACACGTCCTTCAGGAAGATGCGTCCGTGCTTGTGCTCAGACATGGCATGGAAGGCGATGTAGCCCTCTCCGTTCTTCGGCTTGAAGACATCCTTGCCGTAGAGATAATATCCCGAAGCTGTATGGAACTCGCCGAGGTCCTTCAGCACTGTGGTCATGGCAGAAGGGGTCTGCTCCGTGCCGTAGCGCACGTCCATCTTCTCCTTCACCTCCTCCATGCTTTCTGTCACCCAGTTGGTGGAATAGTATGTATAGCGAAGCTGATATTCCTTGTTGCCGTCGAAGAGCAATGAGGGCGAGAAGAGCCAGTCGTCGGCGTCCTCTGTCTCGCTGCGGTCATAGAAAGCCACATTCTCATACTGCTCGAACGCCCATGTATGGCCGTCGTTGTTGTTGTCCACCGGAGTCCATACGCCGAAGTCGTCCTTCGTGTTGAGCGGCGAGACGAACGGTATGCCGTATGAAGGACCGAACGCCACAACATTTGACTGTGCCGAACCACCCTTGCCCTGCGCGTTCTTCGCAGTGACGATGTACGAATAGCCGGCGTGCTCGAGAGCCTCGTCAGTTACGGAGCACTGCTTGAGCGACGTTGCCACGGTCTTGTTGTCAGGCATGCGCACCACGTCGTACGAAAGGGATGCCTTGTCGAAGGTGCCGCCGTTAAGACCTTCCGTAGGAGCTGTCCATGTAATGGTGGCGTTCTTTCCGCTTGCCTTCAGCGTAACGTTCTGCGGAGCTGCGGGCACGTCATATCCCACGAATGTGCGGCTTTCGCGATAGATGCCGTCGCCGGAAGCGTTGGCAGGCACCACCTTATATATATATGCGCCGCTTGGCACGTTCTTGTCCGTCCATGTGGCAGCCTCTCCGGGCTTTGCGTCGGAGATGGTGGTTACGAGGGAAGAGTTGCGATAAACCTTCAATGACGTAATGGCAGAGAGCGTTCCGCCGCGATAGTCCTTTGAAGGGTTGGTCCATGTGAGGCGCACCTCGTTGGCACCCTCCGATGTGGGAGCTGCTGCGAACGAGCCTACGTACGACGGAGCGTTGTCAGCCACGTACTGATAAGGAATGGCCATGCCGAGAATTTGCGGATTGCCCTTTATCAGCTTCTGCGAAATTATCTTACCCGTCTTGGCGTCAAGCTCCACGAGGTACGAGTTGTCGTCCACGGCCTGAGCCACCCACCAGAGACGATGCGTGGTCTTGTCGAACTCCATCGACTGCGAGTAGTTGCCTACCACCATGTCCAGATTCTCGTCGCCCACCTTCACAGCTGTAGGCTGCGAAGCCGTGGCTTCGTCTATCTTCATCAGGAATGAATTGCCGTATAATGAATAAGAGACGCCGTAAAGCCATCCGTTGTCAGCGGCAAGCGTCATGAGCGCCGTGCCATAGATGGTGCCGAGGGGCTTCAGAGCGTATGTCTTAGTGTCCACCTCATAGAGGTCGGTGGTCTTCATGTTCGTATCATAGTGCATCGCGAAGATGCGGTCGGTCTTCGGGTCGTACGTCATCTCGTCGATGATGAGGTGCGAACCGTCGTCCTCATACTTCCACTTCATCTCATATTCGCCTGTCTTTGGGTCTACAAGGCAGATGCCCTCCGGCATGAACACGTTGGCGTAATAGGTGACGCGGTAAGCCACCATCTTGTCGCCCACCATCGTACCCGCCGTGAACACTGACGACTCGCCCGCTATCATGCCATACGACTTTGTCATCGTGTAAGAGTCAGGAGCGTTGGTGGCGAAGTGCATCACGCCGTAGTCGCGCAGACGCGTGTCGAAGCGCAGATATCCGTAGATGTCAGCCTCGCCGTCAGCGATGTCATAGACATAAGGTGCCTGCTCTGATGATGTGGTCTGTGCAGCAACGAAGGTGCCAGCAAAAGGTGTAGCCATGGCAAGAGCCAATGACAGTAGAATCTTGTTGTACATATCTTCCGATTTGTTTTTTAAAGATAGGATATGATGTCGTGGAAATATAGATTATAAAAATGTTAGTCTTGCTGTTTGCTTACAGCATTAATTTTGTGCAAAGATACATTTTTATATCGAATTATTATTTCAAAATGCAAGTTTTTTTGTACATTTGCAATGTTTTCTATTACTTGTGGTGCTGTTTGCGCATACAATTCGCAAATAGGTTACACTTAGATACTGAACATACATTAATAATCATATTAACATAAACCATTCGTATATGAAACACTTTACTCACTGTATGGTTGTGGCAGGCATGATAGCCCTCGCCACACCGGTAGCCGCCCAGCAGATGGCTACCCAGCTTTTGCCCCGTACCACTGTTGTGTCTCAGGCAAAGGCAGCCGCCACAGGCTCTTTTGTGAAAAACGCTGCACCGGCCCCACAGAAAGCCATTAGCATCAATCCTTCTGACTATGGCGAGGTGGTGAGCATCATCAGTGAGGACTTCTCAAAGATGGCCACCGGCAGTGAGGCTGAGCCTGACAAGGACACCGACATCAGCTATGAGAACAAAGACAACGCATGGATAAACATGTCGGGCGACTATACGAAAGAGTTCGGATGGGGCTCACACGGCGCTTTTCCCGCAGGCGGATGTCTCTACATCGAAAAAGGTCAGGTCAACACTCCGCTTCTCGACCTCACCGGCAACGACGGCATCTTCTTCGTTAAGTTCCGCGCACGCACATTCGAGGAGGACGCAGAGTCGGACTACACCGTCATCGAGGGTGCCGAGACCAACGGCATGACAGCCACATGGCGCTTCCTCGAAAACTATCAGGTGGAGAAGATAGACAATACATGGCGCGAGTATGAGTTTATGTTCCACGACGGCGGTCCCACGACGCTCGTCAACATCTGCCCGCAGGACGCCGCCATCCTCATCGACGACATCGAAGTTTATCAGGTGAAGCAGTACGTCGGCACACCGGCTGGTCACAAACACCGCTTCTACACCGGCAAGACATTCAATCTCAGCTGGGACGCAGTGGACGGAGCCGACAGCTACCTGCTTAACGTTTACACCGTGAAGGGCGACGGCGTCACACCTCTCGACTATATCGTGGAGAACAAGAAGGTGACGGGAACAGAATTTGTGGTCGACAACGCTGACTCGGGCGACACATATTATTATACTGTTCAGGGCATGAAGGGCGACAAGGTTTCTATGCCGAGCACACCTATTCAGATAAAAGACATAGAGGCTCCGACGCTTGCCGACAACTGCCCAATAACCGATGGCACATACACAGCCTCTTGGAACGAGGTGCCGACAGCCGAGCGCTACAACTACGTGGCTGCCGCAAAGAACGTGGCGAAGAAGGACGGCAAGATGACCGTCACACATCTCTGGATGCCGGGATCGACATACGGCGAGGGTTCGGAGCTTGCCGTGGAATACTCAAAGGACAATCCCGACGACCATTCTGTAGACCGTGGCTATCCGCAGCTCAACGGTCAGGCAGGATGGCGTGCCACACACTATGCTGTATATAAGGACGCACTCGTGCTCGACGCATTCTTTATGACCCAGGCTAAGGACGATGACGGTCTCATCTCTCCGGAGTTCGACCTCAGCAAGGACGGCGGCAAGGTTAACATCGAAATGACAGCAGCAGCCGAGCCATGTATATACTATGACGAGAATGGCACCGCTCAAACGGCATACACACGTTGCGCCGTGGCTCTTTTCTCTTACGACAAGAGTGTGGACGACTTCGTACAGACCGAGCTTGTATACGTGCAGGATCTCAGCAACGACTGGCAGACAAAGACTGTGGAGCTGACCAAGGGTACAGACCGCAGCATAATCGGATTCTACGGCACATACACATGGACTAACCTCTACATCAAGGAGCTGAAGATCACGCAGAACTACAAGGCTGGCGAGTTCTTCTACGACCCGTTCTATTACGGCAACTTCCTTGAGGGCACCTCAGTGGACGTGAATATTCCGTATCGTCTCAAGGGCATGGACCTCTATCACCGCGCACAGTCGGTAAGAGTGAAGCAGGCTGCCCAGAGCGAATACGAGAGCACATCTTACCTCGAGAGCAAGATGTCTGACTATAAGCTCGTCATGGCAGAGGCTCGCCCCACCGGCATCAACAATGCTGATGTTTCGTTCAGCGGTGCTACTGTCCGCATGGAGGGCGACCGCCTCGTGGTCAACAATCCTGCCAAGGCTCCCGTTTACGTCTACACAGCAGCTGGCGCTGTAGTGGCAAGCGACATGAGTGGCGCCGAGACCGCAAGCTTCAGCGTTCCTGCCAATGCCACATACATCGTGAAGGTGGGCAAGCAGAGCGTAAAGGTTACATTATAATATAAGCTAAGCAGTATTAGCATAACATAAAGAAACAGATGTAAGGACTGTTGCTGTTAAGCATGGTTCTTACATCTGTCTCTTTTTTTATTTTCAACTAAGTTACTATAATCTGATTGTGTCTAACGAGTAAATATTATCTTCTTTCCGTTTTTAATATACACCTGTCCTTTTTGCGGAGTTATCACTTTTCTGCCATTCAAATCATAAATACGGCTCTTGGAATCAGTGTGCTCCGTGGTGACATTACGTATTGCTGTCGGGAAATCATTCGTCTCTATAAAATTAGTGAAATAATTCCATCCCCAAGCCTTACGGTATTTTTCAGCAGTACCCATCGGAACATAAACCGGAATGTCATTGGGAGTACTTGAATTAGAATCAGAATTGTATTCACCAAACGGAGATTCCCCCGGATGATGAGTGCATTCCTCGCATACTGGAGGTTCTTCAGCCATACAATAGATGCGTTTTAATTCTGATATATTGCAAAAGCTCTCTTGCCCCAACTGTTTCAATGTAGCAGGAAAGACAATCTGTTCCACCGAATCACAACTACAAAAGGCCTCCCATTCTATCACTTCAAGTCCGTCTGGCAATTCTATTTTCTTTAATGATTCGCATCGGTCAAAGGCATCATGACCAATCGTTTTAACAGAGGATGGTATGTTTACCTCTTGTAAATTCCAACAACTGCTTGCAAAACTGTCAGGTATCTTTTCCAATCCTTCTGGCAAATGTATCTTTTTCAAAGGATAATTCTGCTGAAAAGTGGTTGAACCGGATATGATCTGACATGAGTTCGGGATCCATACCTCCTTCAGACGGCAAGCATAAAAAGCTGCCTCACCAATCTTTTCCAGCCCCTCCGGTAAAATGATAGACGAAATCCTTGACATGAAAAAACATTCGACACCGATTTCTTTGATGGTAGACGGCAACACTACTTGCCCTTTCAAGCTACTGCAATTTGAGAAAACCATTTGTCCAAACCTTTCAAAACCTTCAGGAAACACCAGAGGATCAGTCTTGAGACTTACACAATCCGAGAATGCGTAAGTTCCCAAATACTGTAAGGATGAGGGTATGTTTGTCTCTTCAAGATTGACGCAGTAGGCGAAAGCACCTTCTTCTATTCGTTTGACTCCATCTGGCAGGATGATTCTCCTTAGATGGATAGTGTTTATAAATTCCCCACTTGGGTCTAACTGTTCTTTTAGATGCCAAAAGGCATCTTCTGGAATAATGCCATTTTCTATCTCGGCATTTTCAAGATTTATGACTGAAAGTCTTCCGTTTAAGGAAGCATCCCAAAGCGTGTGAATATCAGCGTCATCCACAGTTCCTCTGACCACCAAGGAGTCTACATTATAAATGTTGTCCCCCAAGACATCTGCCAAATCTCCTGCATGAGACGTTATATCCAAACTCTGAAAGTCATGGTTGTCATCAGTGGTTTTAGGGGCTTTAATTGAATAGCCATAAGTAGGACGATTAAATATCGCAGTCTGTTGCTTACCGATTAAAGTCGTATCAACCTTCTGACCGTATACAGAAGACAAGCAGCCAAGAACACTTAGTAAAAGTAACACATGCTTCATACCACTAAATGTTAAAAGTTAATATTATAGTTAATAAACACATTGAATCCCCTTGTGGATTTTAGGTTTCAAATATACACCAAATTATCGTATTTAACAAACAATAGCCACGAAAGTTTTTTTTGTGTAAACATTTTAACAGTTGATACAAGCGTGTACGCTAACAACAAATCAAACCATATCAATCTCTTGTTTTGCTTTGCCTTAAATATTACCAGCAGCCTCAACCTGTCTACTGCCGACAATCTCAACGATAAATTGCAGTATATCGGTGAGTCAGCTGCGGTAGACAGGGCTTTGACAAAAACCTTTATCCACAATCCGCTTGTGCTTTTCGAGCCTTCGGCAATTCCTTTATGTCCTATATGGTCTTATGAGAACAAGTTCTCACGCCCATATATGCCATAAATGAATGAGAGGCTTTCGCCTCTCTCGAAAAGCACAAACGGAAAAAACAAAGAAAAACACAAGGTTACATGAGGATGTAATAACTAAATAAATTGAGGGGAGACCTCCGCTACTGTGTAACCTTGTGTTTTTCTTGTTTTTCCGATTATGGGCGCGTGCTATGCACAAATAAAAGGCTTTACATTAGGTCTTACGAGAACCATGTTCTCGACAACCTAATGTAAAGCCTTTTATTTAAATCCGATAGGATTTGCGCCCATAAGCGGTATGTGGAGAAAGGTTTTTGTCAAAGCCCTGCCTAACCGAATCACGCTGATAAATCCCTGTTTGGCGGTTAGTTTGCCTGACAATATTTGCATTTCTGATGCTCAATACTATGAGTTGAGCGCACAACAAAATCTTTGGTGCGAAATTCTTGAGTTTTGAGCGTGCAGCGACAATATACTGATACACTGTAGATTACATTACTATGAAGAGAAGTGTGCAATGAATGACGAAGCCATACAAGCATCATAGGGTTGCTATAGAGCCTTTTTTGCACTCCAATACTTCCACTGTTGTCATGCAATAGAGCCTCTTTTACTGTCTAATAGTGGCACTATTGGAGTGTAAAAGTGGCGCTATTGTTAAGTTTGGGTGCAGTTTGCACAGCAAAACACCGTAAAAACAGCAAACCGGAACTCTAAAATCAATTTTTATTTTGTAACATGTTTTTACTCTTTAGACAATATTTGCATGGTGGACAGGAAGAGTTTTCAGACAAGAAAACTTGTTTTGCATTACTTTAAACACTATCTTTGCAAAAACAACCTTTAAAGACTTTGCGTATGAAAAAGCATTTACTCATTATCATGCTTCTCTCGCTCTCCACATTGCTCAGTGCGCAGGAAGCAAAGAAGTTTCTGACTGAAGGAAAGGTATGGAAGTGCGTCACCAGCAACTACAGTCCGCTGCATGACGAGGGCGACACGCCCTTCACGGTGAAGGTGGTGGGCGACACCATCTGCGACGGTAGAACGATGAAGAAGCTGCACATAGAATACGAAGAAGGCGTTAAGGGATTCTACTCGCGCAACGTTGCCGCATACGAGGAGGGCGGAAGGTTGCATGCCTACGACAGCAGCAACGAGGTTGGTCCAGACATTCTCCTCATTGACATGAACCTCAAGGTGGGCGACCCGATTTTGGGCGGTTGCCGTCACGTAAGCGCCGTGGACACCATCTGCGTGGACGGCATAGCAAGGAAGCGCATCACGATCGGCAATGATGCACAGTCTGCGATTATATGGGTGGAGGGTATAGGATCAAACATCGACTTATGGTTCACCTCAATAGCCGTACACATCGGCGAATACTCGATGCTAATGGAGTGTTACGACAACGGCAAAAAGGTGTTCTCCAATACCGACTTCTCTCTCCCTGCCACCAGCAGCATCAACCAGCCGACCGCCGACCCCCTCAACAACGGCAAAGCCTACGACCTCTCCGGACGACGCATTAATCCTGCAAAGCACCACGGGGTGTATATAAGGAATGGGGTGAAGAGGATTGCGAAGTAGGCAGAACCTTTAGGAAACATTTCTTGCACGTTCACACTTTTTAGTCGCACTTTTTGTGAAACTTCACACTTTTTAGTCGCACTTTTTGTGAAACTTCACACTTTTTAGTCGCACTTTTTGTTGTCATAAGAATAAAAACCTTATCTTTGCAATACGGAACATTAAGAATATCAGAAAGTTATGAGACGAAAAGCGATAGAAGAACTGTATAGATGGAAAGCGAGCGCAGACCGAAAGCCCCTCATTGTGCAAGGAGCACGTCAGGTGGGCAAGACATGGCTTATGAAAGAGTTTGCCAAAGAAGCCTACAAGAAGTGCGCTTACGTTAACTTTGAGGACAACGATATGTTGCGTCAACTTTTCGAACACGACTTCGACATACAACGTATCATCAACAGCATCCAATGGACAACGGGCGTGACTATTGATACCGACACATTGATTGTCCTTGACGAAATACAGGAAGCGCCGCGCGGAATAACCGCACTGAAATACTTTCAGGAGAAAGCCCCTGAATATCATGTCATGGCAGCCGGTTCGCTTCTGGGCATAGCCATGCACCACAACGACTCGTTCCCCGTCGGCAAGGTGGACTTCATGTATCTTTATCCTCTCTCGTTCTTCGAGTTTCTGGAAGCGGTCGGCGAGAAGCGGATGGTGGACCTTCTGATGTCGAAGGACTGGCAGACCATAACTATGTTCCGCGCCAAGTTTGAGGAACGTCTGCGCCAGTATTACTTTGTAGGAGGAATGCCTGCCGTGGTGGCGGCTTTTGCTGAGGACGGCAATCTGGAAAGAGTGCGAACCCTACAGAACGGAATATTGGATTCGTACGAGCGCGACTTCTCGAAGCATGCTCCGGCAATAGAGGTGCCGAGGATTCGTATGGTATGGCAGTCTATTCCTGCACAGCTGTCAAAGGAAAACCGAAAATTCATCTATGGCGTAGTGAAGGAAGGAGCACGAGCCAAGGACTTCGAACTTGCCATAGAATGGCTGAAGGACGCAGGACTGATATATAAGGTCAACAGATGCAAGAAGGGACAAATGCCGTTGGCGGCTTACGAAGACTTCGCCGCATTCAAGATTTTCATGTCTGACATCGGACTGATGGGAGCCATGAGCAAGTTGCCGCCACAAAGTCTGATAAACGGCAATGCTCTATTCACGGATTTCAAGGGAGCACTGACCGAGCAGTATGTTATGCAACAACTAAAGACCAGCTCGAAGCTGTCCGTTTACTACTGGTCTGCCGATTCTTCACGTGGCGAGATTGACTTTCTCGTCCAGCGCGACAGCGACATAATCCCCATAGAAGTAAAGGCGGAAGAAAACCTGCAAGCCAAAAGTCTGCGCTCGTTCATAGATAAGAACCCGGAGTTGCATGGTGTCCGTCTGTCCATGTCGCCGTATCGCGAACAAGACTGGATGACCAATTATCCGCTTTATTCAATACTGGCGATAATGTAAAAATAGCAAAAACTGCCCGATGTCCAATTATTTACATTATCTTTGTAATCTAATAAAAACATAATATCAAATGAGAGTACTTATCGTAAACACAAGCGAGAAGACGGGCGGGGCGGCTGTGGCTGCCAACCGCCTCATGGAAGCGCTGAACAACAACGGCGTGAAGGCGAAGATGCTGGTGGGTGAGAAACAGACCGACACGCTCACAGTGGTGCCGCTACCCCACCAACGACTGCGCCGCTTCCACTTTCTCTGGGAACGGCTGAGCATCTTCTGCCGACTGTACTTCTCAAGAAAGCATCTCTTCGAAATAGATACTGCCTCATCCGGTACGGACATTACCGGTCTGCCGGAGTTTAAGGAGGCTGACATCATACATCTCAACTGGATTAACCAAGGCATGCTCTCGCTCAGCGACATTCGCAAGATTGTGCAGAGCGGCAAGCCGGTGGTATGGACCATGCACGATCTATGGACGGCTACGGGCATCTGCCATTACGCCCGCACGTGCCCTTACTTCCGCTCGGGATGTCATAACTGTCATCTGCTGCCGGGTGGCGGTTCGATGAACGACCTCTCGAAGAAGATATGGGACAAGAAGAAACGACTATACCACTCTTCCAACATCCACTTCGTGACGTGCAGCAGATGGCTGGAAGACCAGGCTAAGCAGAGCGCTCTGATGACCGGACAGCGCATCACGTCCATCCCCAACACCATCGACACGCGTGTGTTCTGCCCGACAGACCGCAAGGAGGCTCGTCTCCGGGCTGGTCTGCCCGCCGAAGGACGCATCATCCTCTTCGTGTCGCAGCGAGTGACGGACGAAAGAAAGGGCGCCGCCTTCTTCATTGACGCCATCAATATGCTCGCCGACAAGGACCCGGAGTTCGCCAAAAACACATCGGTGGCGATGCTCGGAGGTGCAGCGGAGGAGATATGCGAGCGCCTGAAGGTCCGTTCATTCCCGCTCGGCTACGTCAGCGACGAGCACACCATCGTAAGCATATATAACTCTGCCGACGTATACGTGCTGCCCTCCCTGGAAGACAATCTGCCCAACACCATAATGGAGTCGATGGCATGCGGCGTGCCAAGCGTGGCGTTCCGCGTGGGTGGCATACCGGAAATGATAGAGCATCGCCGCACCGGCTATCTCGCAAAGTTCAAGGACACAGCCGACCTCGCAGAAGGAATACGCTGGACGCTGAACGAAGCCGACCAGCAAAGCCTACACAAAGCCTGCCTACACAAGGTGGCGCACGACTACTCGCAGCAAAGCGTAGCCATGAGATACATCGAGGTGTATAACGAAATGATAGCATTAAAGAGGTATATAGTCTAATTACAATAAGATGATAAGATTCACCATAATAACTTGCACGTGGAACGCCGCGGAGGTGGTGGAGCGCACTCTTGAGAGCGTTCTGTCCCAGTCGTGGGCGCAGATAGAGCACGTGATAATAGACGGGGCTTCCAAAGACAATACCCTGCAACTCGTGGAAGCCTACCGAAAACGGAATGCAGAGGAAGAAACAGAACACGACATCGTGGTGGTCAGCGAACCTGACCGCGGTCTTTACGACGCTATGAACAAGGGACTGAAGTATGCCAACGGCGACTACGTGGTGTTCCTCAACGCAGGTGACGTGTTCCCCAACGAGAACACACTGGAGAACATCTCTAACGACGTGAACGAGCGATCGGACGGAAAGCTGCCCGGTGTGCTCTACGGCGACACCAACATCGTGGACAACGAGGGCACACTGCTCCATCCCAGACGACTGGCACCGCCGGAGAATCTGACATGGCGCTCGTTTAAGCACGGCATGCTGGTCTGCCATCAGGCTTTCTATGCCCGCACGGACATCGCCAAGGCGGAGCCATACAACCTGCGCTACCGCTTCTCTGCCGACGTAGACTGGTGTATACGTGTGATGAAACGTGCGGAGAAGCTCAACCTGCCCCTCCTCCGTCTGCCGGAAGTGGTGGTTAACTATCTGGACGGAGGGATGACAAACAAGAACCACCGCGCATCGCTGATAGAACGCTTCAAGGTGATGAGACACCACTACGGACTCTTCACCACCCTCGCCATGCACGCATGGTTTGTGTTTAGGGCGATGAAGGGGAAAAGGGAAGCCCAGAATTCATAGCTCAGCCTAAATATCGGGCAGGGCTTTGACAAGACCTTTCAAAGCACAAGCTGTATAATCTTGTGTTTTTATATGTTTTTCCGCTTATGGGCGCGTGCTATGCACAAATAAAAGGCTTTACGTTAGGTTGTCGAGAACTGGTTCTCGTAAGACCTAATGTAAAGCCTTTTATTTAAACCCGATTAGGGTTTGCGCCCATAAGCGGACTGTGGATTTATGTTTTTGTCAAAGCCCTGCCTAAAGTATCTCTTCATCTTTCATCAATTCCGGCAGAATAAACACGGTATGCACTTTCTGCTTTTCCTTTGGCGGAATTGTCATATAGTCGCGATAGAGGTCGCGCAGATAGGCATCGGTATCTTTCGGAGCCGAGAACGTCTTGCCCTCAAAGGTTATTGTGGAGAGAGGGAAGAGCTGGTCACGGCGGTGCATGATGCCGTAGCCGTTGTTGATAAGGACGTTGGAGAAGAAGGTGCCCGTCTTGCGAGTGGCGAACGCCAACTTCCACATCAACTTATAATACATATATTTCGCGCCGAAATAGAACAGCTCCATTACGGCTCGCCATGAATAGCGATGGGAATGATGAAGGATGGAGTAACACTTCGACATTCCCTTGCCGTATTTCTTGCAGAACTTCTTCGACACGTTGGGATAGTCTATCATCGGGAAGATGTCCACGAACAGTCCCTTGCTGTAGTTGAGCGAGAAGTCCTCATTGCCTTCCACATAGAAGGAGTTGAGGTCGCGCACCTTCACAATAGGTTCTCTTGTGTCCTCCGTCTCGGGAGTCTGCAAGCGCAGACCCTCACGCAGCTCTTTCGGAGCAATCTCCACAAAGCGCTGCATATCCTCAAGAGGCATGGCAATGTCGATGTCGTCGTCCCAAGGGATGAAGCCGCCGTGACGCACCGCACCAAGCAGCGAGCCACCGTCCAGCCAGTAGCGGATGGAGTGTTTGCGGCAGATGCGGTCGATTTCCTCCAGAATGGTGAGCTGCTTCAGCTGCGCACGTCGCAACTGCGTAAGCTTAAACTGTTCGAGATTATCCATAGATTTCACACAATTATCAGTTTTCAACCTTTCTTCTCACGTCAATCACCTGACCCGTACAGTCTGATGCGAGGGTGCGAAGCGTTGCCTCTGCCACGCGTTCGGGCATGAGGAGCGTGTCGTCCGGCTCGATGCCGAAGTTCTTCTGACGCATAGGAGTCTTGGTACGTTCAGGGTTGATGCAGTTTATCTTGATGCCGTCGCCGTCCCATTCCTGCGCCACAGCCTGCACGAAGTTTACGATGGCAGCCTTTGTGGAAGAATAGATGCTGTAGAAAGCTCGACCACGTGTGTATGAGCTTGAGGTGAAGAATATGAGCTTGCCCTCGGTCTGCTTCAGGTAAGGATGAGCCTCAAGAGCCACGTTCACCGTTCCGAGATAGTTGGTCTGTACGGCAGCCTGGATGGTGGCGTAGTCCATAGTGGTGAGCGGTTCCTTGTTGAGCACGCCGGCGGTGCAGATAACATAGTCGATGCGTCCAGCCTGCTCGTGCGCCTCGGTAAGTGCACGTGCCACGTCCTCACGCTGTCCCACGTCGATGCGGTTCTCAGAACGCGAGTAAGAGAATACGCGGGCACCGCTCTGCTCCAGCATTTCCACGATGTTCTTGCCGATGCCGTAACTGCCTCCGAACACCACAGCCACCTTATCACGGAAGATATCGCCGACGTGCGATATGTCCTGCGGCTCCGTATTCTTCAGCTGGAAAAGCTTGTCGAGCATGTATGTGTCCTCACGATAGGTGAGCTTCATGTTGCTCTCCTCGCCTCGAACCACGAAGACCGGCTCGTCAGAATACTTGCGCACTACGCCACAGTCGTCCGTTGTCTTGAACTGCGGGTCCTTGAGGGCACGCTCGTAAGCGTCGGCGATGAGCTGACGGTCGAACGCTTGCGGAGTCTGTCCGCGGCGAAGCTTCGAGCGGTCGGGAATGGAAGAGATATAGCCCTTGTCGTCCACCTCAATGATGGTGTCGGCAGAAGGGATGGCAACGTCAATGGCACGATGGTCCTTCAGCGCGTCGATGACGTCGTTAAGGATGCGCTGGCTGACAAGCGGGCGCACGGCATCGTGGAAGACGAGGTTGACATCCTCATCCTGATAGGCTCGGATGGCAGACAATGACGAGTCGTAACGCTCCTTACCGCCCTTAAGAATCTTCTTCACCTTGCGCCACTTGTTTCGCAAGACAATATTCTCGAAGTCGCTGATGAGCATCGGATTAGACACGATGGCAATCTCGTCAATGCGCGGATTACGCTCAAAGACGTCGACAGTGTGCTCCACTACCATCTTACCAGCCACCTTGAAGAACTGCTTTGGTGTGGACATGCCGAGACGTTCTCCTACGCCACCGGCAAGTATAACGGCTATGTTTCTTTTCATTGTATAGGATTTTGGGATGTAAAGTATATATAGTTCGGGATGTAAAGTTACACAATTATTTTGTGATTAGTATACTGCGAGACCGACAAGTCCGCAACCTATCATCACAAGTATGGGGTTGGCTTTCAGCTTTCGCGTCAGGAAGAAGGCGGCGGCGAAGAGCGCCACGCTTATGCAGAAGCGCAGATGGTCAGTCTGCCACGAACCGAAGTTGTCGGCGTTCATGAGCAGCAGGGCTGCAGCGGCAATCAGTCCGATGATGGCAGGGCGCAGTCCTGAGAAGACGCTCTTTACCACGGGCGAGTCTTTATGCGTTATGAGATAACGCGAGATGAGAATCATGATGATGAAAGGCAGCCAGATTATTGACAGCGAAGCAATGACGGAACCTGCCACAGCAAGCCATTGAGGATAGCCTTGGTTGAGCACTGCCACGTAGCCGGCGTAGGTGGCGGCGTTGATGCCGATTGGTCCCGGCGTGGACTGGCTGATGGCTACGATGTCAGTAAACTCGGAATTGGTGAGCCATGCGTTCTTCACCACCACCTCGTTGTGGATGAGCGAGAGCATTGCATAGCCTCCACCGAAATTGAATGTGCCTATCTTTGTAAAGATGATAAAGAGCTTCAGGAATATCATTATATATGCTTTTTAGGCTGAGTGGTACGGTTTGAAGCCGTATCTCCTACATTAAATTAATTCAAGCGACTGCTCAACTCTTCATTGCTGAGCGACACGCCCGTTATCTTTCCGTTCTGAATGAGGATGTTGTCAGGAACAGAGGAGAGTCCGAGCTTCTTGAAGAGCGTGCCGTCCACCATATTACCGTCGCAGACTGTGGAACAAGAGATGTTGTTCTGCTCCATTGTCTTCTTGCAAGTCTCCACCGACGGGTCGAGACAGATGCTCACGATGAGCGGCTTTTCGGCTTTGCCCTGCTGGTTCTGCAAGAGCATACGCAGCATACTAAGGCTGTTGAAGTTCCACGATGCCCATGCCACAACCACGGCATTGGGGGCAGCAAGGAGCTGCTTGGAAGAGATGAAAGAGCCGTCAATGGTGGACGTGCGGAACTGCGGGAGGTTGGAACCGACGTTTATAATGGATCTTCCGCTTATCATTCCCTGCAGACGATGGACGTAACCGTTGTCGGGCTGTGCCGCTTCGATGCGCTTGAGAAGCTGGGCGGCAGTACGGAGGTCAGGACGGACATTGGCGATGAAGTAGCGGCGGACGAGATACGGGCTGACAAGCGAAGCGGGATGGTCCTCCACAAACTGACGCGCATACTTGGCTTGCTCCAACGGCGAGGCGCTATGTATCTGCTCGCGGAAGGAGTTCATCAGTTCATTGTCCTTCGTTCCCTTCACGGTCATCTCCTTAAGGTGTGACGCGTCGCCCTTTATGTCCACCGACTTGCCGGGCTGCGCAAATACGGGCTGCTCGGTGAAGTTGGGGAAGACAATCATCAGAGTCTTCGGACTCGTACACTCCACATCGTAAGTGAAGCGTCCAGCCTGCACCTTTATGGTATCGAGAGCCTTCTCGCCACCCTCAAGACTGTAGACATAAAACTCACCCTGATTGAGATTGAGCAAGCGGCCGTCTATCTTGAAGTGGTTGCCGTCCGTACCGCATGACGCAAGAGTGGCGATAGCGGCTACGGCTATAAGGGTAAAAAGGGCGTGTGTGATGGTCTTCATTTCGCTTTAATATATAAAAAGAAAGGACAAGCAGACAAGGGAGAGGCATTTCGCTTATCTCCTTGTCTGCTCGTCCTCTGTGTCTGTTATTGTTTTACTTTGCGGTTGTCCGCAAGAGTGATGTCATTACTTGAGAAGCTGCAACTCGAGGTCGTTCTCAGCATACTGCTTGAGAGACGGATCCTTCTGGAGAGCCTCCTTGAGGTATGAAGAAGCAGCAAACTTGTTGCCACGGCGTGCAGCAACTACAGCGTGCAGATAGTCTGTCATAGCGTTAGGATTCTCCACGCGGTCAAGAGTCTTGGCAGCAGCGTCATAGTTCTTGTTGAGGAGCTGTGCGAGAGCTGCAGTGTTGCTGTTCACCTTAGCGAAAGCCTTCTCAGCCTGAGCGTAGTCGCCCTTAGCGATGGCGAGAGTACCGATGGCCTGGTTTACAGACTCAGAACCTGAAGACTTGGCGATGGCACGTTCTGCGTCCTGTACGTTACCGTCGATGAGAGAGAGCAGACCGAGGTTGGCCTGAGCCTCCGGAGTGTTGGCACCGAGGCTTGCAGCCTTCTGCGCATACTCACGAGCCTTGGCTGTGTCGCCCTTAGCGAGAGCGAGGGCAGCGAGGTTGTTGTAAGCACGGTAGTCGTTAGGATATGTCTCTGCTGTCTTCTTGTAGATTTCCTCCTGCTTAGCGGGAGTCTCGTCGAGTGTAGCAGAATAGAGAAGCTCGTCAGCGCTGAGCTTAGAAGCGTCCTCGCTGTACTGTGTCTTGATCTGCTCGTCTGAGCGACCGATTGTCTCATAGTTGATGATGAGACGTGAACGGCGCAGCTCGGGGAGGATGCCGTCAGCGAGCTCACGGAAACCGGCTGACATATTGCGGATCTGCTGCTCACGCTCCTGCGGATCCTCGTACATAGAGAGCACGCGGAGGATTACCTCCTTGTCCTGAAGGTCGCTGGCTGCAACGAGCTTCTGGAAGCCGTCCCAGTCCTGAGCTGTATAGTGAGCGTCGATGTCAGCGTTCACCTTTGTACGCTTCAGAGTGTTCTTAACATACTTCTCTGACTCATTCTTACGGTTGCCTGCGAGCTTATCGTTCAACTTGACGCCACCCTCAGGTGAAGCGTAAGCCTGGATTTCTACGTTCTGTACGTTGAAGCCCTCACGGTCAGCATTGATCTTCTTGAGCATCTCCACGAACTCCTTCACTGAGTTGTTCTTGAGCTCGCTCTTGCGGATGTTGGCCTGGTTGATGAGGAACTTGATGTTAGCCTCCTGCTTCTTCTCGTTAACGCGCTGGAATGTATCGGGAGCGATGCATCCGTTCTCAGAAGCGAGAGTCTTGCGGTAAAGCTCAGATGTAGCGATAACGCCGTTAGCCACCTTCACTGCAGGTACCTTCTGCTGCTTCTTGCCGATGCGAGCGTCGAAAGTAAGATACATCTCGCTCTTCTGCATTTCGGGAACATAATCGAAAGCAGTCTTCATGGTGTAGCGTCCGCCCACCTTGTATGATATGGTCTGGTCGTTGCCCATTACCTTCTCGCCCTGGAATGTGGCGCTCTGGCCTTTAGCCACCTGACCGTCTGCATAGCGCAGCTCCGGTGTTACGGTAACGACAGCCTTCTTCTTCATGTACTTCTCAGGGAAAGTACCGTTAATAGTAGCGGGCACCTGTCCTGCCTGTGTCTCCAGCGGATTAGGAACTACTGTGAAGTTGTCTGCTGACAGAGGTCCAAGCTTAGAGCACGATGTCATCAACAGCAAGGAAGCTGCTGAGAGGAATAATAAGTTCTTTTTCTGCATTGTTAAAATAATTGTTATAAATAAAGATATTATGTTGCAAATTACGTTCGTTGTGCAATATCACACTGCACAAGCTCTCATATATCATACAAAGTTAATGAAAGAAAAAGAGACAAGCGTCCTTTTTGCCGTTTTTTAAAGATTTTTTGATAAATAACGTCGTAAAGGAAAGAAATATAAGCAAACTTAGGAAAAAGATATGAAAAAATAAAGAAAAAGCAAACCGTAGGAATGCCCGCGACTCCCACGGTTTGCTTTTCCTAATTCATCATGGCACCATCACTTTCTTGCCGTTGGCAACGTACACTCCCTTATTGAGCGGGATGATGCGGCTGCCGTCCACAGTGCCGTGAAAGACGGTCTGTCCGGCAGCGTCCACTACGCTCAGCTCCTGCGGCGCTGCTGCCTTAGCGACGAGCTTGCCCTTGAGAGTGTCGAGTGTGAGAGCCTCGTCAGCCTTTGCCGTGGTCACGGCTGTGGTGCTCTTGAAGTAAGGCACGAAGCGAATGTCGCCGTCAACGAGCTTGGCAGGAACGGTGTACTCGCCATTGGTGAACTGCGATGCCTTCACCGTAACTTCCTCCCACTGAAGATTCTCGCATACCGTGGCAGGACCTTCGAGGTTATATCCATGACGAATCTTCACGTAATCGAACTCGAATCCGGGTGCAGGCGAAGCCTTGATGGTGAATGCCTTATTGAACGGAGTGGTCTGACCCGTCACGGCATTGCCGTTGGCGAGGAGGATGTCACCGTTCAGACCGCCACCGTTGGCCTCCGTGGCTCTGAAGAGATTTACGTTGTCGGCATGCACGTTGATGCGCACGTCTACGATGGCACCGCCGTTATTGGTTATCATATTGGAAGAGCTGGTGTTGCCACCCGGATCTACGCAGTCCCAGTCCACCTTATAACGCATACGATAGAAACCCGGATTGAGGTCTGCAGGGAGGTCGAATGCTGGCGGTGTGACCTGAGGCTCGCCGCTGACGTAATTGCCGGCACTGTTATAGTTCTTAAAGTATGAGTATGCCATGAGGTCGCCCATGTCTGTTATGCCGCTGTCATCGTACGACACGTTGAACGCGCCGTCGTTGCCCTTATCAAGATAAACATATCCGCACATCCAACTGCCCTTCCACGTGAAGCTCGGCGTGATTTCGTCACCCGGCTTTGCAAGCAGGCAGTTGTCCATCTTCTGCACGTAGAGCGTACCGACAGACGACTGGTTGACATCAACCGTCTGCGTTCCGTGGCTGCTCGTAAGACCAATGGTGCTGAGATAACGGTCTGTGCGTGTGTGCTTGGTGTTGTCCTCATAGTTGATGGGATAAACCTTCGTAGAGAAGAACGGATCGCGCTTGGCACTGAGAACGATGTTGTCCACATAAACGGCGAAGTCTTCCATGAGGTTGTGGGGAGAATTGCGGTCTACAACGACAAGGAGGTTGTGGATGGTGATGCCGTTGGCGCCGGAAACGGGGAATACGATGTCCACCCACTTGCCAGCCTGCACCTTGCTGGACGGCGTGCTCCAGAACTGCTCCGTCTTCTTCGACTGCCATGGGCGGTCGTCGCGGTTGCCGAGTCCGATGAGCATCACATTGCCGTCCTTAGGCGAATACATCATCACGTGTACGTACTGCGTCTTCTTCGTCAAGGCGAACGGCTCCTTCAGCTCCACAAGGGCGCCGAACGTGTTGCTGCCATAGCGTGAGCGCTGCACACCGAGAATCTTCGACGATTCGTTAGGCGCGAATCCCAGCTGTTCGTCCTCTTGGTTGAGGAAATTGCTGACCACCTGGCAGTTGCCCGTAAGCTTACCGGTGCGGAAAGGCGACTGCTCCCAAGTGTCGTATACGCCAACCGATGCGTATGAGTCAGCGTTCTCGAAGTCGCACAGAGTCTTGTCCTGCTGTGCTGCAATGGTCATCGGGAAGATTATTCCCGCCATGCATATATATTTCTTTAAGTTCATGATTTGTTAGCTTGATTGAGTTATGTAAGGATTAGTAGACGGAAAGGGTGTGGATAAGCGGACAAGCCTTGCTATCGTTGATGGTGATGCGCACAGCCTTTGCCTTGTAGCCCGTGCCGTAGCTTGAAGCAGTCATGCCGTTAAGCGGAATGATGCGCTTGTAGCCAATGGTTGTGGTCTTGACGTTAGAGGCACGCTGCGTGAAGTTTACGCCGTCCTCGCTTGTCTCCACGGTGAAGCTCTTCACGCGCTGTCCGAGGCGGATATACTCCATGAGCGACACGTAACGCACGGTCTGCGCCTCATCCCACGTGAGTGTGATGGTGGCAGAGGTGGTGCCGTCGTTGGGTGCCCAATATGTGTCCTTCTCGCTGTCAATCATGTTCGTGGCCTCATAGTTGCGGTTTGCTCCAGCGTCGCGTGTCTCGCTCACCTTGATGTTTGCCTTCAGCGCAAGGTCGGTGCCGAGACGGTCTGTGAGCAGCTTGCCAAGCTCAGCCATACGGTTGACCGTTGCCTGCGGCAGTTCGCCGCTGCGGTCCGGCGGAAGGTTGAGGATGAGGGTGGCGTTGCGGCCTACTGTCTCCAGATACATCTGGAAAAGACGCTCGGCGGAGAGCACCTGCTCGTACGACTTCCAGAACCAACCGCCCGTGGTGGCCTTTGCATCACTCTCGCCCGGATGCCATTTCCATCCGTTCTCGTAGCCGCTTTCAGCATCGCCCATAGCCCAGTTGGTCTCGCCGGCGTGACCTTCCTCGTTGCCAATCCAGCGTGCCTCGCCGCCTACGCCCCACATAACGGCGTCGGGGAGGAGGTTATGGATGGAGTCGCGGAGGTTGGGGATGTCATAATATGTCTGCGCGTCGTCGATGGTGCGCTTGGATGTGCTGGTCTTGCTGCCGTAGCCACCTGCATGGTCGCCACCCGTCGCACCGTCAAACCACATCTCAAACTGTTCGTTGCCATACTTGGCAAGCTCCACGCATTGCGGAAGGAACACCTTCTTGGCATAGTTGTCCGTATAGCCGCCCTTGCCGTCCGACTCGCCCCAGTACTTGCTCGACATGTCCCACGGCGAGATATAGAAGCCATACTTCATGCCCAACTGACGGGCAGCGTCAGCAAAGTCCTTAGGTACGTTGGTCTTCTTGGCATTCTCGCTGGAAGAGGAGGTTACGCAATGGTCGGTGGTGGCTGTAGGCCAGAGGCAGAAACCGTCATGGTGCTTCACCACGGCAATGCCGCCCTTCATACCAGCCGACTGTGCTGCCTTGAGCCACTGCATGGGATTGGGCACCTTGGTGGGCGCAAACGTCGACTCGTTCTCAAGTCCGCTACCCCACTCCTCACCGGTATATGTGTCCATACCGTAATGGAAGAATGCGTAAAACTCTGTTTCGTTCCACTTCACCTGACGCTCGCTCGGAACGGGAAAGACGGGAAGAGGCGTGTTGTCAGGATCGTTGAGCGACTGCTCGACAAGCTTAAACTGGCCCTGTGCTTGCGACGTGGCTGGCATCATAGCAGCCATGCACAAAGCAGAGAGCAATACTGTGATTTTCTTCATTGCTTTAGCTTTAGTAGATATATATATTGTAAATTTAGATATTCAGTTAGGAAAAGGGATATAATGCAGATGCAAAGTTACTCATTTCTTGATAATTATGGCATTATCCAAGCAGTTTTTCCAGTTCGTTCTTATCCATACCCGTCATTGACGCAATAGTCTCAATATCCATTCCTTTAGCATACATTGTTTTTGCCACCATTGCTATTCCTTCCGCTCTTCCTGCCTCTATTCCCTCTTCTCTGCCTTCAGCACGGCCTTCTGCTCGGCCCTCTGCACGGCCTTCAGCTCGACCCTCTGCACGGCCCTCCGCCCTGCCTTCTTCCTTCGCTGTATCCAATGAGTTCTTAATGTCGCGATATGCTTTAAGGCTATCCTCACTGATATATTCTGATTGTCTCATAACTAATTGTATTATAGCGTTAGGCAAAGATAGTGCAAATCGAATGCAGCCTATCTTTTACAAAGTTACAGCAATAAATCAGAATATTCAAGATTTTACACAAAAAAAATACGGCACCACTCTCGCCGAGCAACGCCGTAAAGCCTATGTTTAACTAAAAATCCTTTTTCGTAATTGAATGAAGAATCTCACGAATCCTCATTGGTTACCTGTTAAACAATCGTTCAATTTACCTTAAACCTAATAACTAAAAACCTAAATCTATTACTACTAACCTAAACAATCTATTAACCTTTTGACACTGCAAAATTACTACCTTCTCGCCACCCTACAAAACATTTTCATTGAAAAGTTATACACTATACGCTTTTATTGATATATATCAATAGTGTGTGTCCGAACACACAAAATATTTAAACAAAATTAAAGGTTCGGAACTTAGAATATGTAAGTTGAAAGGCGTTTTTGCTTACAGATAATAGGAAGTGAAGCGGACAGCATGCCGACAGACACAATATTTGCATTTCTAATGCTCAATACTCCTCGTTCAGCGCACTAAGAAATCCTTGGTGCGAAATTTTCGAATTTTGAGCGTGCAGCGATAGTATGCTGATATATAGCTGATTATGCGTTTAAGAAAAGAAATGTGCAAAGAAAAACGAAGGAAAACAAGCACTATAGGGTTGCTATAGAGCCACTTTTACACTCCATCACAGCCTCTGTTGTCATACAAAAAAGCCTCTCTTGCCTTCCAACAGTGGCTGTATTGGAAGGCAAGAGAGGCTTTTCCTGTATATTATAGGGTTAAAAACGCTGCAAAACCCCACAAAAACAGCAAGACAAATCTCTAAAACCGATTTTTATTTTGTAACACATTCTTACTGTTTGTACGATATTTGTCTTGTGACAAGAAGACAGGTTGGTTTAGACAAGAAGACATGATTTTTTAGACAGGAAGACAGGAAGACATGAATTTTTAGATTCCATAGGCTCCTATGTAAGCTGCGGCTGCTACAGTTTGTACCGTGAGAAAAACATGTCTGCATGTCTAAAAACCCTGTCTGCATGTCTAAAGAACATGTCTGTATGTCTTCTTGCCTAAAGAACATGTCTGCATGTCTTCATGTCTAAAGAACATGTCTGCATGTCAAATCATCAGAACTTATTCCATTCCTTTATGGTTTCCACCGCACGGCGGACGATGCGGTTCTCCTCGTTCATGATGCGATAATACTCGTTCATGTCCCAGATGTCTCGGGCAACGAGCGCCTTCAGCTGCTGACGGAGCATTGGCATGGTCTTCTGCAGCTCGGCATCGTCCTTCGGCTTGACGTTCGCCTTTGCAGCCTCAGCCATGATGCTGTCCGTAACGTAGGCAGGAATCTGGAAGTTGGCGTTGAAGTCGTCGAAGGAAGCGTATTTCTGGCGAAGCTCCTTGCGATGCTCATCGGTGTAACGCAGAGTGGCGTTGATGACCAATGATCGGGCTACGAGAGCACGATGAAGAGCCGTAAACTGTGTGGTGTCCAACGGCACGAAGTCATCAGGCATAATGCCACCGCCTCCATAGACCGTGCGATGACGGCGAAGCGTCTGGCATTTCAGCGAGTCAGCGAAACGGATGGAGTCGGCAGAATAAAGCTCGCCGTGCTTGAATCGCTTCTCGATATCATGGGCATAGTCCTCACGGTCGCCCTTCTCGTATGGCTTCTGGATGCATCGTCCGGCAGGAGTGTAGTAATGCGCAATGGTAAGACGAATCATCGAACCGTCCTCAAACTCTATCGGGCGCTGCACCAGTCCCTTTCCGAAGGAGCGGCGACCGATGACCGTGGCGCGGTCGTGGTCCTGCATGGCTCCCGTGACAATCTCTGCTGCCGAGGCAGAATACTCATTTATGAGGACGCAGAGCTTCAGATCCTGCAGCTTGCCGCCTCCGTCCGCCTTATACTCCATGCGATTCTGCGCCTTGCCCTCTGTATATACAATAAGGTCACCCTTGCGTAGCAACTCGTTGGCTATGTCGACGGCAGCCTTCAGATATCCTCCTCCGTTGTCCTGAAGGTCGAGAATGAGACTCTTCATGCCGGCACGCTTGAGTGAGTCTGTGGCTGTGACAAACTCGCCGTACGTCGTGGCACCGAACGATCCGATGCGGATGTAGCCCACGTGCGGACGAATCATATAATATGCGTCCAGCGTGTAGACGGGTATCTTGGCGCGGGCAACGGTGAAATGGAGCATCTCCTTCACGCCACGGCGCATGACACCAAGGCTGACCTTTGTGCCGCGCTTGCCGCGCAGACGGCGCATGATGTCAGAACGCTCCATCTTAACACCGGCTATTGTGGTGTCGTTGACGGTGATGATGCGGTCGCCGGCGAGGATGCCCACCTTCTCGGACGGGCCCTTCGATACGGGCTGGATAACGAGGAGCGTATCGCTCACCATATTAAACTGTATGCCGATGCCATCAAACGATCCCTGCAGAGGTTCGTTGAGAGCCTTCGTCTCCTTGGCTGTGGTGTATGAAGAATGGGGGTCGAGTCCCTTGAGCATGCCGCGTATGGCGTCCTCCACAAGCTTGTCCTCGTTGAGCGTGTCGACGTAAAGACGATTGATGGCAAGCTCGGCAATCTGCAGTTTACGCAGCGGATTGTCGTGCTGTGCCGAGGCAATGGCTGCCACAAGCAGTGGCAGCATAAGAAGAATGTATTTCAGTCGTTTCATTTTTTACTCATTAAAATGTAGGAGGAAATCATAAGCTTAATCATTTAAAATTTCCTCCTCGGGCAAGTCCTCCTCCACGACAAGATTGTCGATGATGAAGTTCTGGCGTTCCATGGTGTTCTTTCCCATGTAGTATTCGAGGAGCTTCTGCACCTGGTCTGTCTTGTGCAGCGTCACCTGCTCGAGCCTCATGTCGGGTCCGATGAAGTGAGCGAACTCGTCGGGCGAAATCTCACCAAGACCTTTAAATCGGGTTATCTCAGGGTCAGGACCGAGGTCGCGGATGGCTTGCTGGCGCTCCTCCTCGCTGTAGCTGTAACGTGTGATGAAGTCGCTCTTGCGCTCCTTGCCCGTGAGACGTGCGTCAGCCTCAGCCACCACCTTCTTGTTCTTTATCTTCGTGCGTCGGTTGCGGACGCGGAAGAGCGGTGTCTGGAGCACGTAGACGTGTCCTTTCTTTATCAAGTCGGGGAAGAACTGGAGGAAGAAGGTGATGATGAGGAGGCGGATGTGCATGCCGTCGACATCGGCATCGGTCGCAACAATCACCTTATTGTAACGCAATGTGTCGAGTCCGTCCTCGATGTCGAGGGCTGCCTGGAGCAGATTGAACTCCTCATTCTCGTATACCACCTTCTTGGTCAGTCCGTACGAGTTGAGCGGCTTGCCTCGCAGGGAGAACACAGCCTGCGTGTTGACGTCGCGACTCTTCGTTATTGAACCGCTGGCTGAATCGCCCTCGGTGATGAATATGGCAGAGTCTTCCTTGCGGTCGTTCTTGGCATCGGAGTAATGTATGCGGCAGTCGCGCAGCTTGCGGTTATGCAGATTGGCTTTCTTGGCTCGCTCACGCGCTATCTTCGTTACGCCAGCCATTGCCTTTCGCTCCTTCTCGCTGCTTGAAATCTTCTGCTGCATCACCTCTGCCACGTCGGCATGGATGTGCAGATAGTTGTCCACCTCCTGCTTGATGAAGTCGCCCACATACTTGTTGATGCTCTCTCCGCCCGGAGCCATCTGCAAAGATCCGAGCTTTATCTTGGTCTGCGACTCGAACATCGGCTCCTCCACGTTGATGGCAATGGCAGCCACGAGGCCGTTACGGATGTCCGTAAACTCGTAGTTCTTCGAGAAAAACTCCTTTATGGTGCGTGCGATGTGCTCCTTGAAAGCGCTCTGATGGGTGCCACCCTGCGTGGTGTGCTGTCCGTTGACGAAGGAATGATATTCCTCGCCGTACTGGTCGGTATGCGTGAAGGCAATCTCGATGTCCTCGCCCTTCATGTGTATGATGGGATAGAGCGGTTCGGTGGTCATCGTGTCTGTGAGCAGGTCGGCAAGTCCGTTGCGCGACATGATGCGCCTACCGTTATACATGATGGTCAGACCGGAGTTGAGATAGGTGTAGTTGCGGAGCATCGTCTCCACGAAATCGTCATGGAACGAGTAGCCGACGAAGAGTGTAGGGTCAGGCTGGAAGAAGATGTACGTTCCGTTCTCGTCCTCCGTTGGCTCCGTGACGTCGCTCTTCAGCACGCCACGCTCAAAGACGAGCGCCCTCACCGTGCCGTCACGGTAAGAGCGTACCTCGAAGCGGGAGCTGAGCGCATTGACCGCCTTTACGCCCACACCGTTCAGACCCACGCTCTTCTTGAACGCCTTCGAGTCGTATTTTCCTCCGGTGTTGAGCATGCTGACCGCCTCAACGAGCTTGCCCTGCGGGATGCCGCGTCCGTAGTCGCGGACAGAAACGCTCTTGCGTTCCTCCACGTCCACTTCGATGCGCTTTCCGGCGTTCATCTTAAACTCGTCGATGGAGTTGTCCACCACCTCCTTCAGCAGGACGTAGATGCCGTCCTCAGGCAGGTTGCCGTCGCCGAGTCGTCCGATGTACATACCCGGACGCGTGCGGACATGCTCCATGTCGGAGAGGTGTCGGATGTTGTCGTCGGTATATTGTACTGTTGGTTTCTGGATTTCTTCTTCCATATCTGTTTGTTAGTTGTCGGGATGTTGATGTTCTTACTGGATGGGTTTCTTATAGCAGCGTCTTCTCTTGTGGCACTCACGCTCGAGATACTGCCACTGTCCCTGCACCTTCTCGTTGGTCTCCATCTCGACATGCGTCTCGCCCCACTCGAAGCCATACTTCTGATATCTGGGGATGAGGTCGTAAAAGAGGAGAGCGTTGGCGCCCTTTGAGCGATATTCGGGCAGAACGCCGACGAGAAGCAGGTCCACAACCTTGGTCTTGTGCTGCTTCAAGGCACGGAGGATGTGAATCCATCCGAAGGGGAAGAGGCGGCCGCGGCGGCACTTCTGGAGCGCTCTGGTCAGCGACGGCAGCGTGATGCCCACACCGATGAGCTTATGGTCGGGCGTGTTCCAGTCCTCGATGAGCGAAACGAGACTGAGGTCAATCATCGGCAGATACATCTTGACGTACTGGTCGATCTGGCGCTGTGTAAGCGTAGAATATCCGTAGAGGTCCTTGAACGTGGCGTTGATGACGTCGAAGATGCGCTGTCCGTATCCGTTCTCGCCGAAAATCTCGTCCTTTTTGAGTTTCTTGATGTGGAGATTATATCGCTTCTGAATCATCTCCGCCACCTTGGCGTACTTCTCCGGCATCTTCTCGGGCACGTAGAGCTTATACTCCACGTAGTCGTTGTCTTTTACCCAGCCACCCATGCGCTCCATGTGCTCAGGGTAATAGGCGTAGTTGTAGGCTGTGGCCTGTGTGCCAAGCTCCTCAAATCCCTTGATAAGCATTCCCTCAGGGTCCATGTCGGTGAATCCGAGCGGGCCTACAATCTCGGTCATTCCCTTGGAACGTCCGTAGTCTTCCACCGCCTTGAGCAGAGCTGTTGACACCTCGATGTCGTCCACGAAGTCAATCCATCCGAAGCGGACCGCCTTTATCTGCCACTTCTCGTTGGCGCTGTTGTTGATGATGGCAGCCACACGGCCTACCACCTTGCCGTCACGGTAGGCGATGAAGTATTCTGCCTCGCAGAAGTCGAATGCTGCGTTCTTGTCCTTGCGGAGCGTGTTCACCTCGTCAGTGTAGAGGTTAGGCGCATCATAAGGATTGCCTTCATAGAGGTCGTAATGGAACTCGATGAACGTTCTCAAGTCGCGTCGCGACTCCACTTTCTTGATTTCTATTGCTGACATGCTGTTTTCTTCTTTTTTGTTGATATATCGCTCCGGCATGCTTGGGGCGTTTCGGAGCCGTATCACTTTCTTTTATAAAGTCTTATGAAATGTCTTAATTTGCAAATATACTGAAAAATGCCCAAACGGACGAACCTTTGTCTTAGATTTGTTGTTATTCAGGCTGTTTTAGACTGTTAAGCCCGTTTTTCTCTGCTTTATGTCACTCCTTATGCGTTATGAGAAGCACATGCTCGCCGCCGTCTGTGGTGGTGGCGAAGATGTAGGTGTTGCCGCCGTCTTTCAGCTTCAGCTTTTTGCGCAATACAGCCACGGTCATGGGGAAATTGCGCACGGTGATGTTGGCATTAGTGACATCGCGCAGCGCCTCTTTCAGCTGCCGTTTGTTGAAGGACGTGACGGTGTCTATGGCAAACCGTCTGCCGGGGAAGCCCGGGATGAGCTGCTCGGAAGTGAAGAGATGGCTGTTGTCGCTTATCTGGCGGGCGCCGAACGTAAGCTCCAACTCGCGGAAACATCCCGCTTTCATGACCGAAGTGTTAGGCTCGTAGAGGTAAGAGGGGGTGTGGTCTGGGGAGAGAAAGGGCGACAACGCTGCGCTCTGCGACATGATATGGTCTTGTTGCGACGCTGCATCAGTAGGCTGCTGTATGTCTATAGCATAACCGCCGTCTGATGTATAGCGGAAAGCAAAGGATGACGAGGGGAGGTCGGCGCATCTTACGACTACGTAATCGTGCTTGGCGGCTTGCGTATTGTCGGCCTTATGCGCATCGCCACGCTTCATGTCGAGGGTAAGCAGCAGTTCCTTGCACTCTCCGTCCACAGACACTATGTCTACGTCGGTGACAAGAGGATGGATGTCAGAGACGGCTTTGTGCCAGTCGAGCATCGGCGAGAGCTTTATCATCACGAAGCGTGCCTTGCGACGGAGTTCAGGAAGCAGTTCCATCACGTCCGGCGTGCAGTCAGAAATGGCAAAGGTTCGTGCTCCGTGGGCGTCACGGCGTGCAGGGTCGATGAATATAAGGGTCTGAAGGTCGATGGTCTGAAGCTGCTCCACGGCATCGCCGCACACCACCGAGGCGTTGTCGGCACCGAGCACCTTGAGGTTATGCTCAACTACTTGGCACAGTTCGGCATTGCGCTCCGTGTATTGCGCACGGCGAAAGTGGCGCGAAACGAAATAGAAATCAACGCCGAAACCGCCCGTAAGGTCTGTCATGGAAGCCACGTAGCATTTGTCCGAAGCATCTTCCTCGCCCTTAAACGAATCTAAAAGCCGACGAACAGCCTCAGCCTTATACAGCGCCGTAGCCTCCGAAGAACACTGCTCCATGGAGAGGTGTGGCGGATAGACGATGTCTTGGTTGGCGGCAAAGGACGGCAACTTGCGTCTTGCTGCCTGCCATCCCTGTATCTGCGAGAGGGCATAGGGCATGTCTACGTCAGGAAAGCGCGATGCCTGAAGAGCAAGCTGGCGAGGATCGTCGGTGCGATGGGCAACGATAAATTCGGCTGTTGTCATGAAAGATGTTATTCGTTGAGTGATAATTGTTTTGCGGGTGCAAAGTTACTACTTTTTAATATGTCTGAGAGATATAAATGATGTATTTTGTGTTCGATATGTAAGATTGAGATTGCAAAATACATATATAAATAAAAATACAAAGAAAAATCCTGCTATTTTTTTTGCCAATTACGGTTCCTTTGCTACCTTTGCCAAAGATTGCACAATGAACGGTCATTTGCGCAATTTCCATGACAAGACTCTTATACACTTAAACAAAAAATATGGAACCTATCTTTAACTTAAAATCCTTGCCCGAGCGTCTGCGTTCGCTTGGAAAACGCGTTACAGTAGCTGTAGCATGTCCTGCTGACTCACACACTGAAGAAGTAGTGGAGCGTAGCATCCGTGAAGAAATCGCCGACTTTATCCTTGTCGCTGTGGCAGGTAAAGAGGCAGTGGCTAAGCGCCTTCTCGCCGATTATCCCGAACACGTGGTAATCATTGACGCTGAAGACGATGACGACGCTGCCCGTAAAGCTGTGTGGGAAGTACACGAGGGACGTGCCCAGGTATTGATGAAAGGTACCATTAACACCGACAACCTCCTGCGTGCAGTGCTCAACAAGGAGCGTGGCATTCTCATCAAGGGCAGCGTGCTGACACACATCGCCATCGCAGAGACTCCACAGATTCCGCACCTCCTCTTCTTCTCTGACGCAGCAGTTATCCCCTACCCCACATACGAGCAGTTTGACGCCATCGTGGGATACATCACCGACACATTCCGTAGCATCACCGGCAAGGCTGTTCCACGCGTTGCCCTCACACACTGCACGGAGAAGGTAAGCGAGAAGTTCCCGCTCACACTCAGCTACGAGCAGATCAAGGCTGACGCTGCCAACAAGAAGTACGGCGAGGTGGAGATTGCAGGACCGATGGACGTAAAGACTGCTTGCGACGCAGAGAGCGGTGCTCTGAAGGGTATCAGCTCGCCGGTTGTGGGCAATGCCGACATCCTCGTCATGCCTGACATCGAGGCAGGCAACACATTCTATAAGACACTCACACTCTTCGGTGGCGCCACCATCGCCGGCATGTTGGCTGGTACGACAGTTCCTGTAGTGGTTACGTCACGTGCCGACTCAGCTGACTCGAAGTTCTACAGTCTGGCTGCCGCTTGTCTGAAGGCTTTGAGATAAATCCTCACACAGCAAACCCCTTTGAATAACCCCAAACAATAAAAGAAAAACATAATCAACAATGAAAAGAATATTTGTCATCAATCCTGGCTGTACATCCACAAAGGTGGCAGTATACGAGGACGAGAATCCCGTTTGGACCTCCGACGGCTTACATGACCCAGCAGAAATAGATAAGTTCTCTACCATCAACGAGCAGTATGAATATCGCAAGGACTTCGTGCTCAACCTTCTTAAGGAGGCTGGCATTCCCTTGAAGTTTGACGCTGTCATCGGTCGTGGCGGTCTGCTGAAGCCGCTGCAGGGTGGCGTTTATGCCATCAACGAGCTGATGAAGAAGGACCTCTGGAACGCCAAGCACCAGCACGTATGCAACCTCGGTTCGCTTATCGCTGACGAGATAGCACACGAGTGCCACTGTCCTGCTTTCATGGCTGACCCCGTGGTGGTGGACGAGATGATGACACGTGCACGCTATACCGGTCTGCCCTTCATGAAACGCGAGTCAATCTTCCACGCTCTTAACGCTAAGGCTGCCTCACGCCGTTACGCCCGCTCCATTGGCAAGCATTACGAGGAGCTCAACCTTGTGGTGGCTCACCTCGGTGGCGGCATCTGCGTATCAGCTCATCATAACGGTAAGGTTATCGACGTAAACAACGCCTTGAACGGTGAGGGTCCGATAGCTCCCGAGCGCTCTGGCACACTGCCCGCTGACCAGCTCGTTCGTCTTTGCTTCTCTGGTAAGTACACACAGCATGAGGTGATGAAGATGCTCTCAGGCAACGCTGGTTGTCAGGCTCTCCTCGGCATGAAGGACATGAGAGAGATAGAGCGTCACGCTCTGGCTGGCGAGCAGCCGTTCGCTGAAGTATTGGAGGCAATGCTCTATACCGTATCAAAGCAGATTGGCGCAATGGCTGTGGCTCTCTGGGGTAAGGCTGACGCCATCATCCTCACGGGTGGTATTGCACACAGCAAGTACTGCGTGGAGGAAATCAAGAAGCAGGTGGAGTTCCTCGCTCCCGTAGTGGTGCTCCCCGGCGAAGGCGAAATGCGCTCACTCGCATTCAACGCTCTCGGCGCTCTCAACGGAGAACTGCCCATCCAGGAGTACGTGTAATGAGTTAGGAATTAGGAGTTGGGAGTTGGGAATTTACAATTGGAAATTACAACTTCTGAAATAAACTTCTGATTCAGGAATAAAATAATAGGAGTTGTTCAGGATTAGGCATGACCTAATTCAGAACAACTCCTAATTCGTTATTACAGTACAGCAGCAATTCGCCGTACATTAGCAAGTTTCTCCATAAATGCACTATCCTTACGTACCTTCTGGATATTATACCGCATCTGCATTTTCAATAAAGGCTCAGCATTTACTCCAAGCGCAGCCTCAAACAATAATGCTGTTTTCTCTGTAAGCGGTCGACGTTCATTGAGAATTTCATTAAGCGCAGAATAGGCTATACCCATGTCTTTAGCTAACTGACACTGAAAAATACCACGATACTCAATTTCGTCCTTGAGTATTGCTCCTGGGTGCGTGGGGATAGCAGGAGTGATATTGTTAGCCACCATATCAGGCGAAATATTTGCTGTGCTCATAATTATATTATTTATAATGATTTGACAACTCTGTTATATTACATATTGTGGCAATGGTCTTGCCATCTTCTATTTCTTCTTCAAACTCGATCCGAAATTGATCATTTACTCTCACAAAAGAGAGTCCTTCCTTATTACCCGACAAATGCTCATAATTCAAAGAGTTATACTTAGTGAGACCAAGAACATTGTCCTCGTTAACCATAAGATCAATAACTCTTATATATCTTTTTATTATCTGAGGTTGAAAGCGATGTTTCTTATCTGCCTTGCCTTTCTCATAAAGATCACGTAAGTATATTTCTTTGAAATTTATTTCCATTGAGTTAGTTTTTATATGATTGCAAAGATAAATAAAATAATTATTCTTCACAAATTTAGTGAAGAATATATACAAAAAACTCCTCCCTCCTCTTCTTTCCCAAATTGAGAAAGACGGGGAGGGAGGAGTTTTTTTATTTATCTGCTATTGCTTATTTCACCACGAACTTGACGTCGTACTGCTTGCCGTCGGCTACGACAGAAGCGATGTAGACACCAGGTGCGGCTGCGGAAGCGAGCTTCACGGTTGATACAGAACCAGCCTTGACGTTAGAAGCATCTGCCTCGCCTACGAGCATACCGCCGTTGGTAAGGATGGTTATCTTGGCGTCAGCTGCGTCCATGCCCAACTTGACGTAAACGACGTCGCCATCAGCAACAGCTGCTATCATTCCGTCGCCAAGTGAGATGGCGTCGATGCCAGTGGCATTAACCACAGCAAGCGAGATAGTCTGCTCTGTAAAAGCGTTCTCTGAGTCGGTGGCAACGATGTTAAGCTTGGTGTAACCGAGGCGGTTACCACTTACTACGAAGCCGTTGGCAGAGCCATAAACCTGAGCGATCGACTCGTCAGCAGTTGTCACCTTATACGTCATCTCGTCACCGTCAGGATCGTTGAAGAGCGTGTTGTAATATACAACCTGCGAAACAGTGCCCTTACCGACTGTCATTTCCTTCTCACCGATAAACTCAGGAGCACGGTTGGTGAAGACAACGGAGTAGTCGACAGTTGTGGTGCCGGCATTGCCGTTCGCGTCAGTGGCGTTAATCTCGAACTTGTGCGGTCCGACATTCTCCTTGCCATACTCAGGATTGAGGGCAACAGTCATCTTCAGAGTCTTGCCTGCAGCAACGTTGAGCGTTCCGTCAGCAAGAGTGATGCCTTCCTGAGTGCCGTTCTCGTTGCAGTATTCAGCCACTGTAGCGAAACCGCTCTGGTCGTCCACGCTTACTGTGAAGGCGTCGCCGTCAAGGTCGCTGACAGTTACCGGTACGTTAGTGGTGATGCCCTGTTTGGCTGCTACGACAGCCTCAGTAGCTTCAACAACCGGTGCACCGTTCTTGTCCATGAAGATGTGATAGTTGTACGTCTTGTTGGCAGGATCGTTGGTGCGTACCACGAGAGTGGCTTTGTTGTTGCGTGTGAAGTAAGCACTCTTGGCGTTGACGCTGAACTTCAGCGGCAGCGTGCCCTTAGCCTCCACCTCACCGGCGGTATTCTCGTTGAGCAACTTAATCCACGGCTCGCCCTCTGTGCGCTGAACGCAGGTCATGAAGTAGCCGAAAGCGCCAGTTGACTGCACGCCGTCATAGATTTCCTCGATGTCCACCCATCCGCCGAGAGCCTTAAGATGAGCCATGTAACGTCCAGGTTCCATGTCGCCGTCCTTAGAAGCCATGAGAGCTGATGACTTATATCCGGCAGGATATTTCATCACTACATAGAAGGTATCAGTAGGATTGATGTATACCGGCTTGTCGAAAGTGAGCATGTAAGGCTTACCCTGATAACCCATCTCGCCTGGTTCTTCCGAGTCGACATGCAGCTTGCCATGTCCTACGGTGCGCTCCGTTGCCGTAACGTCGTTGCCGAGGATGATGCTTGCCTCGATGTCCACATTCTCCAATGTGCCGACAGTGCCGACAAAGTAGAGGTCGGTGACGTTGAAGCCTTCAGCCGGTGCCTCATAACGTGTAGCAGCATAGAAGTTCTCGTCGAGTGCCTTGTCGCCACTACCCATAAGGGCAGCGATGGCGCTTGTAACCGGATTGAGAACCGGATGATAGAGTACGGGATACTCAAAGTCGGTCGGTACGTCATAGAAGAACTTCTGGTCGTCCTTCACCACCTTGTTCATACCCATCGCCTTTCTTGCCTTCTTGCCATTGATAGGCTGGCATCCGTTCTCCAGATAGGTCTTCACCTCTGCGAGAGACGGCTTGGCAATGACGTTGTATGCCGAGAACGGCAGTTCTTCGTCGTAGTCGTTGTATTCCACAACAGCGTCGCGTCCAGAAGGACTGAGCTGAAGGTCGTACGTAAGCTTGTATCCACCGTTGTTCTTCATGTTGGCAGAAACCTCGCCGACATAATCGTCAGATACGTTAGAGATGCGAATCTCCTTCTTGTCGAATGCCAGAACCGGAGCCTCAGTGATGTTCAGCTTCACGTTTGTGGTCTTCGTGTCGACGTCGAGTCCCTCCACGTTGAAGGTCATCGTATAGTCCTTCTGGTGTACCTTAGATACGTTATAGAGTCCGATGCGGAACTTTAGCGGTTCCTTACCCACTACGAGCGGTTCCATCATGCCTGAATCGTACGGCATCCATACCTTCTGGACGTCGCTTGCAGCGAGCGGACCGGGATCGGCACCGCCACCATTCTCATTAGGAATGTATACCTCAAGCTTAGCCTCAGGCATTGCATACGGGTCAGACTCGTCTGCCATGAACATGTCTGAATTAACGTCAGTAACAGTGAATGCGCGTGTTCCCTTGTTAACGACAGAGAACTCGTAGTAAGGCTGCGACATTGCAGCAGCGTCAACGGGCTGCTCTATGACGAGAGTTTCCGGGAATTCGGCGTCAGCCTCACCGGTGATGTCCATAGTGACGGGCACACTGACATTCTCGTTCTGCGGGTCGTTGGTCTTGATGTTGAGCGCATATTCGTATGTGTCGGCAAGCTGGTCTGCCAACAGCGTTACGGGCATATTGACGCTCTCACCAGGAGCTACAGAATAGTTCTTGTAAGGCATAAACTCTACGGCATTGCCGGAGTTGATATACATGTCTGAAGGATTGATACCACGAGTCTCTGAGTGGTCCATGATGCCGCAGAGTCCGAAGACACCGAGCTGGAATCCCTCAGGCGAAACGAGATACTGGAACTTGAATGTTCCGTCCTTGCGCATAATGAGCTGGAAGTTCATTCCTGACATCATCGTGTTGCCATAGTTCTTGAATGTCACCACGCAGTTGTCGTCATTGGCCTTATAGTAAACGCCGTCTGACGAAGGAGTATTCATAGAGTGGTTGCCCCAGAACGGACAGATGATGTTGCTGTAGAAGGTCTCTGTGGTAGGCAGACTTGCCGGCGGTTCGGGGAACTGCTTGTAGTCTTCCACGGGAGCATCGAACGATACAAAACCTGTATTGTAGATATACATCTCCTTATACTTCTTGCCATAGAACGGGAACTCGAACGGAAGCTCCACCTTCTTGAAGTCTGTCTTGTCGATGTAGTACGAGTAAGGCATGTGTTCGGTGTAGTCGTCCACGATGTCAATCCACTCGAACGGTACGTCGAAGCCGTCGCTCTTGGCGCGGAAGATATAGTCCACACTTGACTTGCCCTCTGCCTCGATAAGGTCCATCGGGCGATACCATGTCTCGGGCTGCAGTGCGAAGGTAAGTGTTTCGTCGCCGTTGTTAGCAATGGCGATGTCGTCACGTGTTACGTTAACGCCGTACGGAGTGGTGCTTTCGACGGTCTCTGGAGTGATGTTCCATACCGGAGCACCGATAACCTCACCCTTAAGGTTCACGCTTGTGGTCTTGCCGTCCCAGTAGCTGATGACGAGCACGTCACTCACGTTACCCTTATTCTGTGTGGGCAGCGTCACGGCGATGTCCTTGCTCTGACCTGCAGGAACATTAAATCCTGACTTGATGTCGTCAGCAACAGTGAACTTGCCAGACTTGACAGCCACCTTTCTTACCTTGAGGACATTCTTACCGTTGTTAGAAAGAACCACGGTGCGCTTCTGCTGCGAAGTGCGGAATACCTTACCGAAGTCCACTTCCGTTGCGTCCACACCTGCCTCAGCCTTGAGATTGGTGCCGGTGATGTTGGCCTTGAGAGCGATGTTGGCGCTCGGGGTCAACGGGTCGTTGGTTACGACGGTGAGATAGTTGGTCAGTTCGCCTGCATAGAGGTCGTCACCGGCAGCGAGTGTCACGGTGATGTCCTTGCTTTCTCCGTTACCGATATATCCGTCCGTGCTTGACAGACTCTTGATCATCGACTTGGAGGGAGCCACAATCTTGATGGCGCTACCCGTCTTGATGTCGTAGTAAGGAGCGTCTACGCCTGAATTCTGGCTGTGTACCATAGCAGCGTCGGTGAATACGCATGCGTCCTTTGCAGCGATGTCGCTGACACCGACGAAGTTGTTGCCACCGCTACCGAACACGCCAGCCGGTGTATAGTCGTCATAATAAACCTCCACGCTTCCGTCCGGGCAGAGAGCCATGTGGAAGCTCAGTGTGGTAACCTCGCCGGCACCGTTGGTGGCAGGCGTAACCACATCCTTGAAGATGACGTAGAACTTGCCGTCCTTACGTCCGCAAGTAACCTTCGAGTTGGCTCCCATATCCATCCATCCTGAGTTGGTATAGGCTGAGACGTAGCCGAGTCCGTCAACACAGTCGCCGGTGGGCACCATACAAGAGATGCGGCCCTCCATAGGCAACATTGACAAACCACCGTATGAAGATACGTAAACCTCCTCATACTCCTTGCCGTAGAACGGGAACTTGAAGCCGAGCTTCACTGCCGACGACTGCCAGTTGTTGGTGGTGAACTGTGATGTGAGGTCCATAGGATCAGAAAGCTCCGGTACCGGTTCGTAGCTGAACGAGTTGTCGCCAGCCACGTTCGACTTGATGGTGTAGCCGAACTTGTGTACGCGCTGCTTGCTTCCGTCTATCTTCTTTGAAGAATACTTCGGGAAGACATACTGGAGAGGATAGTTGCCGGTGTTCTTGATGGTCACCACAGCTGTCTTCTCGCTTCCGCCGACCTTGAGATTGCCGAGATCATACTCATTTTTCGCTATCTCCATCTTGGCTGGCATCGAAGCCACACCGCGAACTATGAACGAATAAGTCTGTCCGCTCTTGTCCTTGAGTGTAATGGTGCTTGATACGTTGCCTTCCTTAGTAGGCTTGAATGTCACGGGCAGCAGACCTGAGGCACGTGCCGCAACGTTCATCATACCCTTGCTAACGTCAAACTGGTCTGAAGAGGATGTGACGTCGCCCGATGAAGCCTGGATGTATCCCCACTTACCGCCGAATACGCCGTATCCGCTGTTAGTGAGTTCCACGCTGATGGTCTTCTCCTGACCTACGAGGAGACTACCGAAGTCGACAAGCTGCTGGCTGTGAAGCTCAGGCTTGTTGCCCTTTACGGTCATCGTGAGTGCCACCTGGCTCTTCGAGTCAGTTGCCTCATTGGTCTTCAGATGGAGGTTGAAGTTATACGTACCGTTGACAAGCTTCTGTCCGTCGTTACGCATTGTCACCGTCTGGCTCTCGCCCGGACGAACCTCACCGCTGATAGGCTCCGGCGAGAGCACTGCGCTCCAGTCGGGGTTCTGGCTGATACACTGCACAGCCCAAGTAAGCTGGTCTGCCACAGCCTCGAAGCTTGAGCCCTTGAGCACCTCGCTGAGCTGTGTCCATGTGTTGCCGTTGTCAGAGCTGTAGAAGCTGTACTGTGCTATGTCCTTCTGGTCAGACTTGCCTGCACCGAGCGGATTCTTTGCTCCTGCCGGGAACTTGGCAACCACCCAGAAGCTCGAACCAGGTGCAAAGTAGATCTGCTCCTGAAGGTTCAGTTTCCAGTTGTAAGCCCAGAAGTCGTAGGGAACGGTCTGGATAAGGCTTGCCGTAGAGATGGAGCGTGCTCCGTCGTAGATGGCTATCTCCGGATTTGTTCCGTTATGTCCCTGGAATCGCAGACCGGTAAGGTTGAATCCGTTAGGATACTTACGCTTATCCACATAGAAATACTGTGCCATGGCGTTCGGAAGCTTGAGGTCCGACTCGCCTATGTAGCTGTAAAGCGCCTTCGAATAAGTAAGCGTGTCAGGCCAGTCTGCTGCGTAATAGTCAGACGAAGCAATGGTGTTGGCCTTTGCAAGCATCGGGCTTACTGTGCCTGAGAATTTCACCATCTGACCCGGCTGCGGCTTCTCGTTGCGTGCGCTCGTAGAGATGGAGACGCGCTTTGTGGCTGCCTCAAGCTCGTACTTGAGCACACCCTCGCCGGCGTTCTTCACGTTGAAGCTTGTCTCGCCAACCAATGACTTGCTGGCGTCCACTGCCATTGAGAGCGAAGTCTTGTCAAGCTCCACCTTAGGTCCGGCGTTTGTCGTAGCCGACTTAATCGGCGACACTGCCGAAGCCTTACCCCAACGGTTGTAGGCAACGATGGCAAAGTAATACTTAGTGGTGGCTTTCAGACCGTTAAGCTCGTAAGCCATCTTGTCACCGGAATACTTAAACTTGGTATCCACCGACACTGAAGGAAGCGAGTTGAGGTTGTCCGAAGCGCTGAATTCCTCCGTGCTATAATATATAACATGGTGGTCGATGCTCTTTTCCTCACTCTCGGGGATGGTCCACTCGATGAGGGCATTGTCATGCGACGGCGTTACGGTGAAGTCAGCCACAGCGTCAGGCGTGCTGCCTTCCTTGCCCTGCAATGCCTTATAAGCATCGATATATCCTGAACCCATCAGTCCTACGTAGTCGGGGTTCTGCGTATACATATCGTTCACGGATGTGGTAAGGAGCGTACGCAGCGTCTCGTTGGAGAACTGCTTGTTGCCATACTTCGAGAGGATGAGCGCGGCAATACCCGAAACGTGCGGACATGCCATTGACGTTCCCTCGTTATATCCGTATGTGCTGCCCGGAAGAGTGGAGAGCACACCATACTGCTGTCCGCTGTCCATAAGACCGCCGGGGGCTGTCACGTCCACCCATGCGCCACGGTTGGAATAATAAGCAACGCTTCCGTCGGAAGCCAACGCGCCTACTGCCACAGCTTCGTCGAGGCAACCGGGATAGAAGTCGCCTTCCTCGCCGTTGTTACCGGCTGCAAATATACAAAGACCGCCGTTCATCTTCTCGCCGCCACCGTTGGCGGTGAAGTAACGCACAGCCTCAGAGACAGCCACGTCCTCGTCGCCTGCCATACCCATACCCCAAGAGCACTGGGCTATGCTGGCGCCACGGTCGGCAGCATATACAAGGGCAGCGCCGAAGTCAGCCACTGCCGAACTGCTTGCACGTGAGTCGAACACCTGACAAACCATCATCTTCACACCGCCGGTACCGTCCGAGCCACCAGCCACACCACCGACACCAATGCCGTTGTTGTTCGTGGCGCCCACCGTACCTGCCACGTGCGTGCCGTGGGTATGAGCGTTGATATTGGCAGAATTGATTACGAAATTATATCCATAGATGTCGTCCACGAATCCGTCGCCGTCATCGTCCACGCCGGGCTTGCCGTTAAGCTCAGCCTCGTTTATCCATAGATTGTCCTTGAGGTCGGGATGGTCAATCTGGAAACCACCGTCGATAATGGCGACGATGACATCCTTCGATCCGGTCACGCCCGATTCCCATGCCGGGAAAAGGTTGATGTCAGCACCAGCCTTCGTTCCGTAGATGTGTCCGTCGTTGTAATAATGCCACTGGTCGGGCAGCAACGGGTCGTTAAACGGCATTGTGGATGCCGCTCTCTGCGCCCTCGCAATGGTCGATGGCGACACCGGCAGGTAGTTCTGGTCATCAGGAATGCTGTAGACCGGTATGCGCTGTGCATACTGTACGCCGAGCGTCGAACGATAAAGGTTACGAGCTTGCGCCGGTGTCATCGCCTCATTGTTGTAGGTGATGTCATACCAGAGGTCGAGGCCGAACGCCTTGTGTTTTTCCTCGTCTTTACCCGCATAGGGGAAGACGCGCTTCATGCTCACTGCACCAAGCTTCGACGCCGTGACGTCGAGCTGCTTGACACCCGTCTTTACATAGCGTGCACCTGCCTTGAGCTTACCGTCGGTAGGGAGCTTTGCGGCTTCCACGAGTGACGCCACCTCCCTCTGGAGCTTGACGCGCACCACGCCCTCCGCAAACTCCGTCTTGCCTTTAGCAAGCGGCTGCGCCATCGCCTCGCCGCCCGACATCGTCAGGAGTGCAAGACAAATAGTGGTCAGTTTTTTCTGCATAGTGTTATACTTCAATACTCTGTTAATCCTTAATTCCGCAACACTATAATTTAACTTTATTTATAAGTTCCTGAGCAACAAAAAGTTGCCCAGGATTTTGCCAT
>ENA-UEOZ01000147-UEOZ01000147.1-human-gut-metagenome-genome-assembly--contig:-NODE-147-length-54452-cov-74.442685_pt1 | contig 54452 bp, 39 predicted proteins | sample MGYA00242898_ERZ507912 | MGnify/ENA primary metagenome ERZ507912 (study PRJEB26167, sample SAMN06115410) | human gut metagenome | host: Homo sapiens | place: China:Chongqing | collected 2016-04-27... | reverse complement strand
GATAAAATAAGCTGCGGCTCGGCATAACATTCAAGCAAGCTTGATGTTCTGCGCTCGCCTTGCATTATTTTTGGATAAAATAAGCTGCGGCTCGGCATAACATTCAAGCAAGCTTGATGTTCTGCGCTCGCCTTGCATTATTTTTTAGAAACACGTATGCCTAGACATAAACTATCAGACTTAACACAAGCCCTTGACCGCCGCATTCTCATACTCGATGGCGCCATAGGCACAATGATACAGCAGTACAACCTGACCGAGGAGGACTTTTGTGGCACCCTGTTCACAAATTGGCCCGTCAAGTTGAAAGGCAACAACGAACTCATAGCCCTTACCCGTCCAGACGTGTTGCACGACATCTGCCGTCAATACCTTGAGGTGGGGGCAGACATTATCACCACCAACACATTTAGTGCGCAACGTGTGTCACAAGCCGACTATCAGACGCAGGATTATGTGGAGCAGATAAACCGTGCCGCAGCGCGAATAGCCCGTGAAGAGGCTGACCGCATGACCACACTGACGCCCGACAAGCCACGTTTTGTAGCAGCCTCGATAGGCCCGACCAACCGCACATTGTCCATGTCGCCCGATGTGGAGAACCCGGCATACCGCGCGCTAACGTTTGACGAGTTGTGCGATGCTTACGAAGAGCAAATGATGGTGTTGGCAGACGAGGACGTTGACCTTTATATTGTAGAAACCATATTCGACACGCTCAACACCAAAGCCGCACTTATGGCGGCTCGTCATGTAAAGGAGCGCACGGGCAAACACATACCCATCATGTTGAGTGTGACCATAGCCGATGCCTCGGGGCGTACCCTGTCGGGGCAGACTTTGGAAGCTTTCCTGGCCTCGGTACAACACGACGAGGACATATTGAGTGTGGGTCTTAATTGCTCATTCGGCGCAGAGGATATGCGCCCTTATCTGCGCGACTTGGCCAACATAGCGCCTTACTACATCAGTGCGCACCCCAATGCCGGACTGCCCGACGAGGAGGGCGTGTACACCGAAACACCACAGCAAATGGCCGATGCCATGAAGGGCTTTGTAGACGATGGTTGTGCCAATATATTGGGCGGGTGCTGTGGCTCAACGCCCGCTCACATACAAGCCATAGCCCAGATGGTCGAAGGACGCACCCCGCGCAAACGTCCGGCCGAGGGCAAAATAGACTGGCTCTCGGGGCTCGAAGGCTTTACCCCACTGCCTGGCACATTTATGAATGTGGGCGAGCGTTGTAATGTGGCCGGCAGCCGCAAGTTCTTGCGCTTGATAAAGGAGAAACAATATGACGAGGCCCTTGGCATAGCCCGCAAGCAAGTGCGCGATGGCGCCACGCTGCTCGATGTCAATATGGACGACGGACTGCTCGATGCGCAGGAGGAGATGTGCCACTTTCTGAACCTCATGGCCTCAGACCCCGAGGTGGCACGTATCCCCTGGATGATAGACTCCTCGCGTTTCCCCGTGGTTGAGGCTGCGCTGAAATGTGTGCAGGGCAAGTGCGTGGTCAACTCCATATCGTTGAAAGAGGGCGAAGAAGCTTTCCTTGCTCATGCCCGTACCATCAGGCAGTATGGTGCCGCCATGGTGGTTATGGCTTTTGACGAGGTGGGTCAGGCCACCAGCTATGAACGTAAAATCGAAGTGTGCGGCCGCGCCTACAAACTGTTGACAGAGCAGGCCGGCGTCAATCCACACGACATCATATTCGACCCCAATGTGCTCACCGTGGCAACGGGCATGAAAGAGCACGACCGCTATGCACTCGACTTTATCGAGGCCACACGCTGGATAAAGCAGCATTTGCCGGGCGCCCATGTGAGTGGGGGTGTGAGCAATTTGTCATTCGCCTTTCGTGGCAACAACTATTTGCGCGAGGCCATGCACGCCGTGTTCCTCTACCACAACATGCAAGAGGGCATGGACATGGGCATAGTCAATCCAGCATCGAAAGTGATGTATGGCGACATACCCGCTGACCTCTTGGCACTGATAGACGACGTCATATTGTGTAAACGCGATGATGCTGCCGACCGTTTGATAGAAAAAGCCCAACAGCTGCTTGCCGAAAAAGACAAGGCACCCGCCACACAGGCCGCGCCACAGGTTGACCGTTCGGGCATAGCGCTTGAGGAGCGTTTGAGCACAGCCTTGCGCATGGGCGATGACGAATATCTCGAAGCCGACTTGCACGAGGCCCTGACAGCGTATGCTGCACCCGGCGACATCATTGAAGGGCCGCTGATGAAGGGTATGCAACTCGTAGGCGACTTGTTCGGGCAGGGCAAGATGTTTCTGCCACAAGTTGTCAAGTCGGCACGCACCATGAAAAAGGCTGTGGCCATATTGCAACCCTACCTCGAACAAAGCAAACAGGCCAATGCGCAGAGCAACGGCACTTATCTTGTGGCAACCGTAAAGGGCGATGTACACGACATCGGAAAGAATATTGTGGCGGTGGTCATGGGGTGTAACAACTTTAATGTGATAGACCTTGGCGTTATGGTGCCGGCAGACCAAATAGTGCAGGCAGCCTTGGCAGAGCATGTCGACTTTATAGCCCTGAGCGGCCTTATCACCCCTTCGCTTGACGAAATGTGTCACACCGCCAAGGCGTTGGCCGATGCGGGGGTTGACAAACCGCTGTTTATTGGTGGCGCCACCACATCAGAGCTGCACACTGCCCTGAAGATAGCACCGCTTTATAACGGCCCTGTATTCTACGTGAAAGACGCCTCAGTCAACGCCGTGCTGGCCATGCAACTGATGGGTAGCGAACATGATAATATCGTTGCCAACAACGCGCGCCGTCAGGCCGAACTCGTGGCCGAACATGATGCCAAAAAACGCAAGCAGGCGGCAGAACAGCAGGCGGCAGCAGCAACGGTGGCAGACGTGAGGGTGAGCGCTTGTAATTGTGCCGAGCACAACCACAGCAGCCATGCGCATGACGCCGCCGACGACTTGTTGCACATTGATTGGGCAAACGAGGTTTTGCCGCGTCCAACCTATATGGGGTATCACACCCTGCCGCATATTTCGATAGCCGAAGTGCGCCCTTACATCAATTGGGTATACTTCTATAATTTATGGAAGGTGCGCCGCAACACCGATGAGGCACGTCGCATTCAGGCTGAGGCCGAGGCATTGCTCGACGAACTCGAAAAGCGTCATTACATGCAGGCCGAGGTAGGTTTTTATCCAGCATACGCCACCGGTCACAGCATAGTGTTGCCGGGTGCCGTGGGCGGACGCGACCTCGAGTTGCCCACACCGCGCCAGGCACGTCCGGCAGAACAGGGCGCACCACGTTTGGCACTGTGCGACTTTGTGGCACCACGCCCATATCAGGACTATATTGGCGTGTTTGCACTGACCGTGTCACCCTCGTTTGCCGAGGAACTGGAGCAAGTAAAGCAGCAGGGCGACGACTATCACGCCTTGCTCATGCAAGGTGTTGGCGACCGCTTGGCCGAGGCCACCAGCGAATGGCTGCATCGCGAGGTGCGCACCAAACTTTGGGGTTATGCCCCCCACGAACAACTGTCTATGCAGGATTTGGCCCGAGCCGCCTATCAAGGCATACGTCCGGCTGTGGGCTACCCCTCGCTGCCGCAGCTCAAACTGATATTCCCCGTGAGTAAATTGCTGAACTTTGATACATTGAACATGCGTTTGACCGAGAATGGTGCCATGTATCCACAAAGCAGCATTTGCGGTTTGTATCTGAGCAGTCCGCACGCCAAATATTTTGCAGTACAGTCTTAAATTATCAGAAAACAAGCAAAAGAGGCTACTTTTGCCGTGGTGGGGTGTAAACCTCAACGGCAAAAGTCACTACCTTTGCAAAAAGATCATTCGGAGCGCACAGGTGCGTTCGCAGATCAGATAAACATAAAATAAGGAACATTACAATGAAAAAGTCACTATTGTTATTGACATTGTGCCTTAGCTCTTTAGGCACTTATGCACAAGATGATGACGTGTATTTCGTTCCGTCATCAAAGGATAAGACCGAAACCAACGATACTTATACGGCTTCGGGCCGTTCAAGTTACACCCCCATTGCGGGCAGCGACGACCCGACCTTCCAACAGAGCGATTGGGCTGCCGGACGTGGCAATGGCAGGTGGGACGTTGACGCCTACAACCGTCGTGGCCGCAACTATAAAGGCAATGCCGTGGCCGATACACTTACAAGTCAGCAAACCTACGACCAAGGTTACGAAGACGGCTACGAAGACGGGTCGTGCACGGCACGCATCGTGCGATTTTGGTCGCCTCGTGCTGGTGTGTATGTGAGCAGCCCTTATTATATGGATTATTATGACCTGTACTATACCTACGACCCATTCTATTACGGCTATGGCTCAGCCTGGAGCATAGGTTGGAGCGGCTGGTATGGTTGGGGCAGTTGGTACGGCTGGCGCCCCTACTACAGTTGGTATGGTTGGGGCGGTTGGCATTCGCCCTGGTACGACCCTTGGTACGACCCCTGGTATGGCGGTTGTGGCTGGTGGCCGCGTTATGATTGGGCGTGGCGTCCCGCTTTGCCAAGCAATGCACATCGCGGTCCCGTTGGTGGTTGGACAGCTCGTGGCGGTAGCCGTGGCGCAGGTGCAGCCACAGGTGGCGTTAATGCTGCGGGCCGTGGCAGCTCATTAGGTTTTGGCGGAGGCCGCAACTATGGCGGCGGTCGTGGTGTGGCCGGTGGCGTGTCGGGAAATTCCCGTCGCAATTTTGGCAACACAGGTGTCAATTCTAACACCAATTTCAACGTCAATACCAATACAGGCAACCGACGTTTCGACAGTGGCAATAATTCTTACAACAACGGTCGAGGTTTTAACACAAACCGCAATGATAACGGTGGTAGCAGCAACCGCACTTATTCACAACCCTCACGCAGTAATGTCGGCAGTGGCAGTTTCGGCGGAGGTCGTGGCTTTGGTGGTGGCGGCCGTTCGGGCGGCTCAGTGGGCGGCTCAATGGGCGGCGGACGCGGCTTTGGTGGTCGTCGCTGATTACGGAGACAACAGACTTCAAGAAACAAGAACGGGTAAATTGCATAAAAAAGACTCAAGTTTCGGATTTAGCAAGGGCGGGCTGAAAGCCCAATGGAGCACATAGCCCAGGGCAAGCGAAGCGGCACCCTGGGTATCGCGTGTCGGAGCAGTCGCGCCCTGTAAGGGCAAAAGCTTTAAGACATGGCGCAGGTGTTTAACAAAATATACATACGATGTTCCACTTTAAGAAGACCGCTAAATCAGCTATCAAGTAAGAATAGCAACATAAAGGGTTAAAGCTTTTGCCCTTACAGGGCGCGGAGACTCTACTATGCGGGAACCCCAGGGTGTCGCTTCGCTTGCCCTGGGCTATGTGCTCCATTGGGCTTTCAGCCCGTCCTTACTAAATCCGAAACTTGAATAAATAAACAAGCAAGTTATGAAACTCAAATATACCGTAGCGCTCACGGCCTTTGCATTGTGCAGCAGCATGAGTGCGCAAGACATATATAAAGTAGAAACCCTCAGCGGCAGCGACCTTAATGGTACAGCGCGCTATGTGGGCATGGGTGGTGCCATGAGTGCATTAGGAGCCGACCTGTCGACCATTGGCACCAATCCTGCCGCCATAGGCATGTACCGTCGCAGCGATGTGGCACTTACGGGTAGTGCCACCATACAGCCCAACGGTCAGTCGTTTTACGAAATAGACAAGGCACGCGGCTCGTTCGACCAGGCCGGATTTGTATATTCCTTCAAAACAGGCGATGGTAAAGGCAAGGGCGTGAATTTTGCCAACTTCGCCTTCAACTACCAAAAGCGGCGCAATCTTAAAAACTTTATTGGCCTCGACAACATTGCCACGCCTAATGGCGCTTCGCAGTCGTGGCAAATGCAGGAACTTGCCTATTACAATGGCAGGGGCTTGGACTTCAGCAACGACAACGACTGCAACTACACCACGCCGTTGGCTGTTACAGGTTACGATGCACAGATGATAGTTGAGGGACGCGATGACAACGGCAACCGCATCTACACGCCGCGCAATTCGATGGCTTACAACTATTATCGTGCCCAATGGGGAGGCATACAGCAGTATGACTTCAACCTCTCGTTCAACATCAGCAACCAATTTTACGTGGGTGCCACCTTTGGTGTGTACAATGTCGACATGCACAGCCATTTGGAGTATGACGAAAATCTTTCGGTTGATGGCACACACAGCATTGGAGCATACAACATGAATTATGACGAGTCGGTGACCGGCACTGGCTTCGATGCCAAAGTAGGCTTTATTTACCGTCCCATCGAAGAAAGTCCCTTCCGCATAGGTTTGTCGGTAAGCACACCTATATTTTACGATCTTACACACGATGCGTATCTCTATATGGAAAGTCCATTCCAATATACCGACCCCAAAACGAACCAAACATACGATCGTACAGCTGCAAGCTATACCGTCACAGACTTGAATTACCGCATACGCACGCCGTGGAAACTGAATATCAGTGCGGCCACCACCGTGGGCAATTATTTGGCGCTTGATGCAGAGTACGAAGTGAGCCGTTACACTGGTGCGCAAGTGCGTTACCCCGATTACGACCGCTATGATTATTGGAGTGACAGCTATATCTCATCTGTTCGCGACCGCGAGATGGATAAGGAAATTGACGCCATGCTCAACACCGTGCAGACATTCCGTGTCGGTGCCGAGGTACGCATGGCACCTGGGCTGTTCGGCCGCATTGGTTACAACTACGTGTCTTCACCATTCAAAAAGAACGCCTATCTGAACGCCTTCACCGAAAGCCCTTCATACCATTACAGTCTCAATACCGACTATGTCAATCTTGGCGCCATCAACCGCTTGACGCTCGGCTTGGGCTACCGTCGCAAGCACTTCTATCTCGACATGGCCTATCAGTATCAGCATCAGCATGGCGATGTTTATGCCTTCCGTGCAACGGACTATGACGCAGGAATGTCGTCAGACAATCTGCTGAAGGGGCAGGACGTCAAGCTCGACCGCCACAACATCATGTTAACCCTCGGCCTCAAGTTCTGACAATCCCCTAAAATAGTTTGGAACACTTGTTCAATAAATTGCGCATATCACACAGCCGCAGCTTCGCTATGGAGCGTGCAAAGCCTGTGATATGCGCAATTATTGTATGCTGGCATGCAGTGTAGCCCAAATGCCCCTGCCGTGCCAAACACTTTCAAGCAAAGTCTCAAAAAACTATCAATTCGCTTTGCAGTTACTGCAAAAGGCTGTAATTTTGTAGATGCAGAAAGCATACTCTTGTTCTTTTTATCACACCCCGTGCCGCCTAAGGAGTATGCGTGTTGGCGGCTCCGCTTGCAAGTATTGGCGAAAACACACTTGTGGGCATTGCATCATACGCAAAACTAACATTACCTATCATAATAACAAGCTAATGAAGACAGATATCGAAATTGCGCACAGCACAGAGCTCAAGCGCATTGACGAGGTAGCAAAGCAGTTGGGCATCGACCCCGAAGCCATCGAACACTATGGCAAGCACATTGCCAAACTGCCCCTTTCGCTCATTGATGAGAAGAAAAAAGGCAAGCTCATCTTGGTAACAGCCATTACGGCCACACGTGCCGGCATTGGCAAGACGACTGTGAGCATTGGTCTTGCCCTTGGTCTTAATGCCATAGGCAAGAAGGCTTGTGTGGCGTTGCGCGAGCCTTCGCTTGGTCCTTGCTTCGGCATGAAGGGCGGTGCAGCAGGTGGCGGCTATGCCCAGGTGCTGCCAATGGAACGTATCAATCTGCACTTCACTGGCGACTTCCATGCCATCACCTCGGCCCACAATATGATAGCTGCCCTGCTCGACAACTACCTTTACCAGCACGAGAAGGAAGGCTTTGGCTTGCGCGAAATACTTTGGCGTCGCGTGCTCGATGTCAACGACCGTTCGCTCCGCTCTATCGTTACCGGACTCGGTCCGGCAACCAATGGCATTACACAGCAGGCTGGTTTCGATATAACCCCCGCATCAGAGTTGATGGCCATTCTTTGTCTTGCACAGGACGAGGCCGACTTGCGCCGTCGCATTGAAAACATACTCTTGGGCTATACCTACGACGGCAAGCCCTTCACGGTTAAGGACCTTGGTGTGGCTGGTGCCATCATGGTGTTGCTCAAAGATGCCATACAGCCCAATTTGGTGCAGACAACCGAAAATACGCCAGCCATTGTGCATGGTGGCCCGTTTGCCAACATTGCCCATGGCTGCAATTCGCTCATTGCCACACGCATGTCGTTGAGCCATGCCGACTACACCATCACCGAGGCCGGATTTGGTGCCGACCTGGGTGCCGAAAAGTTCTACAACATTCTTTGTCGCAAGAGCGGTCTCGAACCCGATTTGACTGTGATTGTAGCCACTGCCCAGGGCTTGAAAATGCACGGTGGCGTAGAACTCGACAAAATCAAGGAGCCTAATGAGGAAGGCCTGCGTCACGGTCTGGCCAATCTCGACCGCCATGTGCACAACCTTCAGGGCTTTGGCCAGAGCGTTGTTGTCGTGTTCAACCGTTTCGTAACCGATACAGAGGAAGAGATGGCACTGTTGCGCGAACACTGCGAAAAGGAACTCGGTGTGCCCTTCGTCATCAACTATGCCTACACCGATGGTGGTGAGGGTGCAAAGGAGATGGCCCAGCTCGTGGTTGACACCATTGACAAGAATCCTTCGCAGAAACCCTTGCACTTTACTTACGACGACAACGACTCCATCAAGACCAAAATTGAGAAGGTGGCCAAGACCATTTATGGTGCGGCCAGTGTCACCTTTGCCAAGCCGGCTTTGAAACGCATCAAGTTGGCCGAGGAACACGGTATGGCCCACTTCCCCGTGTGCATTGCCAAGACGCAGTTCTCATTCTCGGCCGATGCCAAACAGTATGGTGCGGTGAGTGGTTTCAACATTCTCATAAAGGACGTTGTGCTCAACGCTGGTGCCGAGATGATAGTAGCCATTGCTGGTGACATCTTGCGTATGCCTGGTTTGCCCAAGGATCCGCAAGCCAACCACATCGATTATGTTGATGGCGAAATCATTGGCTTGAGCTAATGTGCTTTCAATGTGAAAATAACTTTGAACACCTGCTTAGTACGGCAGACACCGTAGCGTGATCTGTTGGCCGCTAATGCAGAAAACAAAAGAATATAAAGGCTGACGCCGTAGCATTTTTGTTTATAACACGCTACGGCGTCAGCCTTCATTTGTACATCTGCACATCTGCACATCAGCGAACTGTGCTCGCTATCCCTCTTCGTCCAGCCTGTTCTCCCACAGGTAGTGGCGTGTCTCCTTGACAATCACGCCCGACAGCAGGAGCAGCGACACAATGTTAGGCAGAGCCATCAAGGCATTGCACGTATCACCCAAATTCCATACAAGATTTATGGCTGTAACGGAGCCTATGAAAGTAGCCGAAATCCACAAAATGCGGTACACATAGCGTGCCTTGCGGCCAAACATGTATTCGAGTGCTTTCTCCCCCAAGTAACTCCACCCCAGAATGGTGCTGAATGAGAAAGTGAGTATACCCATCGTCAGCACAAACGGGCCAAAAGTGGGAATCTGTCCGAAAGCCACCTTGGTGAGTGTGGCGCCTGCTGTCGAGTCAATGCCTGGGTCGGCCATGATAGAACTTACAAGCACCAGCCCCGTGATGGCACAAATCACCACCGTGTCCCAAAAAGGCGAGGTAGAGCTAACCAACGCTTGACGCACCGGGTTACGCGTTTGGGCAGCCGCAGCCACAATAGGGGCAGAACCAAGTCCCGACTCGTTCGAGAACAAGCCACGGGCAATGCCATAGCGCATGGCAATCATCATGCTAGAACCCACAAAACCGCCTGTTGCAGCGTGCGGTGTAAAGGCATCTGTCACAATCAGTTTCAGTGCCGGCCACACATATTCGTGGTTAATGCCCAACAGCCACAAGCAACCCCCTACATAAAACAGTGCCATGAAAGGTACAAGCCCCTCGCACACACGGGCAATGCCTTTAACGCCAAACATGATGACCGCACAGGTGAGCAAGGCTATGGCGATGCCGGTGTAAAGAGGCGGAATATGATACCCCTCGTGCAGCAGCATCGATATGGAGTTGCATTGAATCATGTTGCCAATGAAGAAAGAGGCCAACACGGTGCAAAGGGCAAAAACTATTCCAAGCCAGCGGCAGCCAAGGCCGCGCTCAATGGCATACATCGGTCCGCCAAGCATCTTGCCGTCCTTTGTTGTGACGCGGTATTTAATGGCGAGCAATCCCTCGGCGTATTTTGTAGCAATGCCCAACACACCTGTCATCCAGCACCAAAACACGGCTCCCGGCCCACCCATAGTAACTGCGGTGGCCACACCTATAATATTGCCAGTGCCAATGGTGCCGGCCAGACTTGTGGCCAAGGCCGAAAATTGGCTCACATCGCCTGTCGAGCCCTTGTCGCGCTTTATGCTGAGCCTGATAGCCTTAAATATGTAGCGTTGTGGAAAGCGCAAACGTATGGTCAAATACAAATGCGTGCCAAGGAGCAACACAATCATGGGCACACCCCACAGGTAGCCATTTATAAGTGTAAGAAAGTCGTTTAGTGCAGACATTGTATAGTTCTTTGTTAGTATTATTGTGCAAAAGTATAACATTTTTCGCTTTTATTGTTACTTTTGTAGTAGAACTCGTAATAAAAACTAACAATGAGGCAAATATATGCAAATAATCGAGCATTTCATACAAGGCAAACGCAACAATGCGCAGTTGTGTGAGGACGGTTGGGTAGTCACTCCCCATTTTGCGGCAGTTGTCGACGGCAGCACCTCCAAAGTGGCCGGGCGCAATGGCGGACGCATGGCCATGGAACTGGTGTGCAAGGCCCTGCACACCTTGCCCCCATTGGCCGACAAGGCCACTATGCTGCACCACTTGACCGCTGTGCTTGCAGCACACAATGTGCCGCAAGCCGCCACAAAGGCCGAATACCGTCTCACCTGTTCGGCCGTCATTTACAGTGCAGCGCGCCGTGTGGTGTGGCAGGTGGGCGACTGCTTATGCCGTTTTGGCGGAACCACCTACACACACAACAAATTAGTCGACACCATACTGACCGACGCACGTTGTCATGCCGTGCAATACCTGTTGGCGCATGGCCACACCGCGGCCGACATCATGGCCAACGACCTTGGCCGTGCCATAATATTCGATGCACTGCGTGAGCAGACCAATTTCCAGAATGATCCCAATCCATATAACCCCTACCGCTATCCCGTGTTCGACGGCACACCAGTTGACAACGCCCAGGTGCCCGAATTGCCGGTGCCAAAGGGAGTGGGGGAGGTGGTGCTTGCTTCAGACGGCTACCCCATGCTCTTCGACACCTGGCAGCCCACCGAGGCGTATTTGCAGCAAGTGTTGCAGTCCGACCCGCTTTGCATCGCTGCCAATGCGGCCACCAAATGCTTGATGGCGGGCAATGTGTCGTTTGACGACCGCTGCTACCTGCGCATCGCGACAAATTGATTGGCGGGTTGATGGGGTGACCGACTACGCCCCCCTCGTCATCTAAATCCCTCCTGCCAAACTTGCCCCGTATTGAATTTCATGCTAACTTCGCGCCCATTATGACAAATATCTTATTCATTTGCCTCGGCAATATATGCCGTTCGTGCACAGCCGAGGAAATATTCCGCACAATGGTCCACAAGGCCGGCTGTGATGTTGCCTTCCACATCGATTCGGCAGGTCTTATCAACTATCACGAAGGCGAACTGCCCGACAAACGTATGCGCAGTCATGCTGCCGACCATGGTTATTACCTCACCCACCGGTCGCGCCCCGTCACAATGGCCGATTTTGACAAGTTCGACCTCATCATAGCCATGGACGAGCGCAACCGCGACAATTTGCTGTCGATGGCCCCCGACGAAGCAGCACGCAGCAAAGTGGTGATGATGGCCGACTACCTGCAGCATCACGAGGACGTAACCATCATACCCGACCCCTATTATGGCGGAGCCAAGGGGTTTGAACTGGTTATAGAATTGCTCGAGGACGCCTGTGAGGGGCTGTTGCTCCAACTAACTGCAAATTAACGACGCGTTTTTACTACTGTAAAATGCAGTTGTCAAAATAAAATGTTACATTTGCACAAAGAATAAGTTAAGGCAAAACCCCGATATTTGCCAACATAACAAGAAACTATTAACAACATAAACACGCAATACATATAATATCATGGAACAGAAAGATTTGCAGCACATTGCCAATCAGTTCGAGATTAACGGTACAGTGGCCGAAGTAAAGCCTCTTGGCAACGGCCTTATCAATACAACCTACAAGGTGACAACGGCCGAGGCCGATGCACCCGATTATGTGCTCCAGCACATTAACAATGCCATATTTCCCGATGTGGACATGTTGATGAACAACATTGTGGCTGTGACCACCCATATCCGTAAAAAGCTTGAGGCAAAGCACACCGACGACATCGACCGCAAGGTGCTGCACTTTGTACCCTGCAAGGATGGCAAGTACTACTACATCTTCGACAACAAGTATTGGCGCGTAATGGTGCTCATACCCGATGCAGTATCTAAGACAGGTGTGACCCCCGAAGGTTCAAAGATCGTGGGCGAAACATTTGGCGACTTCCAGGCCATGTTGGCAGATATCCCTGTGCAGTTGGGTGAGACCATTAAGGACTTCCACAACATTGAGTTCCGCTTGCAGCAGTTCCACGATGCAGTTAAGGAAGACAAGATGGGTCGTGCAGCCGGCGTGAAGGATATTATCGACGAAATAGAAAAGCGTGCCGACGACATGTGCCGCAGCGAGCGCCTTTACCGTGAAGGCAAATTGCCCAAGCGCATTGCACACTGCGATACCAAAATTGACAATATCCTTTTCGACAAGAACGACAACGTGCTTTGCGTTATCGACCTCGACACCGTTATGCCGAGCTTCATCTTCTCAGACTTTGGCGATTTCCTTCGTTCTGCTGCCAACACCCAGCCCGAGGATAGTCCGGAATATGACAAAATCGAATTCCGCATGGACATCTTCAAGTCGTTCACCGAAGGTTATTTGAAGACGGCGCGTGCCTTCCTCACCCCCATCGAAATCGAGAACTTGCCCTACGCAGCCAAGCTCTTCCCCTACATGCAGTTGGTGCGTTTCTTTGCCGACTACCTCAACGGCGATACTTACTACAAAATTCAGTATCCCGAACACAACCTCGTGCGTTCACGCAACCAGCTCACTTTGCTCAAGCGTGCTGAGGAGAAGGAACCCGAAATGGTGGCTTTCATCAAGCAGCAGCTTGCATAAACCCTTAAAGGAAGTCAAGTTGAAGGGGTGTCCCAATCAACTTGCCGGTCTTTGAGCTTTATCAGAAGGCAATAATGAATAACTGAGTCCACTTTGAAGAACAACTTCTTAAAGTGGACTCAGTTATATAATCAACTCTTTTATCAAATAAAAGCCGACTTCATAAAATAATGTAGTTGGCTTTATTTTATTCGGGCGGAAGTTTTTTTGTTGTAGAGTGGAAAGAAAAGGGAATGACCGTGAACGAGATGCTTGACCTTGAAAATCTGTTCCACATAACCCAAACGGAAACAGCATTGTTTGAGCTTTTGAAGACGATATCTAAAATTCAGCCGTGAACAATGAGCAAAGAGTCATCTCCCCATCATTGTATGGTTTCGATACAAATGATTAACCAAGTTATCCACCATCAAAGGTGGTAACTTACCACCTTTGATGGTGGTAAATAAAGCATCGAATAATATGATATTAGGAATACACTCTGCATTATTGTGTGCATTGCGTTGATAATCTGTGTTATGGTGTTGTTTGATAACAACCTTGATAATTCTGCTGGAATCAACAGATATTGCTAAAAGTAGCGACCAAATCAAACAACAGTATCTATTCTTGTGTAATTCTTACGTAAAAGATTTGGTTGGTGGCGTTTATTGTGTATATTTGCAGTGTAAAACTTACACAAGATATAGACGCAATGTAAAAATGGAGCAAGAAATGTACAGTTACAAATATCCACATCCATCGGTAGCAACCGACTGTGTAATCTTTGGTTTTGATGGAATGAAATTAAAAGTATTGCTCATAGAACGAGGAGCAGAACCATACAAAGGAAAGTGGGCTTTTCCTGGTGGCTTTATGAAAATGGATGAATCTGCGGAGCAGGGGGCATTACGAGAACTAAAAGAAGAAACCAATCTGTCGCCTTATTATATAGAGCAATTTCATTGTTTCACAGATCCAAATCGTGATCCTCGTGAACGTGTCATCTCTATTGCCTTTTTCGCTCTTGTGAAGATTGCAGAAGTAAAAGGTGGCGATGATGCAGCCAAAGCGGAATGGTTCAGTATGGACGAAATACCACAACTGGCTTTTGATCATGACCTCATTCTTCGTATGGCATTAGATAAATTGCGTGAACGCATTCACTTCCAACCAATCGGTTTTGAATTATTGCCTAATAAATTCACATTAAAAGAACTCCAAATGCTATATGAGGCAATTTTAGGTGTAAACTTTGACCGACGCAACTTTGCCAAGAAAATGCTTTACCTCGACATTCTCACTCAATTAGAGGAAACTGTCTGGCCTACTCCTAAACGTAAAGCATATCTATTTAGTTTTAATCGTGAGAAATACGATGAGCTAAAACAGAAAGGCTTTAAGTTAGAATTTTAACACTATGGCTACGTTAAGAGGTTATAAATGCACAAAGTGCGGATATGTAGTTATGGCAGACGCAAGCGTCTACGAAGCTTTTATGTTTGTGACTAATTACTACTTCTTCTGTTCACATTGCAATGATATAGTAAAGGTGCCATTGCAAGAACAATATCCAATTTTCCCAAAATGTGGGCGAATGGATGGGCTTCGCACATGGAATTCTGTAGAAGGGCATTGTCCAAAATGTGGCAAATCAAAATTGAGTGAAAAAGGAAAACTAATAATGGCAGACTAATAACCATTAAATGTAAAGACTATGAAACTTAGAGATTTTTCTGTAACTCCCAATAAAATCACAGAGTTGTCATGTTGCGAAGTTTTTGTGTTTGGTAGCAACCTTAAAGGCTATCATAGTGGTGGCGCAGCACGTGTGGCCATGGAAAAATTTGGCGCAGAATGGGGTGTTGGCGTTGGTCCTACAGGTCAATGTTATGCAATCCCCACTATGCAAGGTGATGTAGAAACTATTGAACCTTACGTAAATAGGTTTCTCGAATACGCCAAGACACATCAGAATAACAGATTTTTGGTTACACGCATAGGCTGTGGCATTGCAGGATTTGATGATATGTATATTGCACCGCTGTTTGAGGAAGCTGTGAACATTCCGAATATTGCACTACCCAAAACATGGTGGGATATTATAGGCAAAGAATGTGGCGTATGGCGTACAAGTCCATCATGTTCAAATTTTCCAAAGGTATGGACACTAAAAACTCTAAATAAGTACACGACTCTACATAAATATGAGATTGGAGCTGGTGTCAAGACTTTCTTACCCGACCTGAAAGTTCGTTATATAAAGGGACGTGGCGAGTTCGGCTATGCCAAGTTTGGCGATTTCTTCTTTGATAGAAACCAAATGTATGTATGGGAAACGGACGACAAATACGCCGAGGAGCATAACGATGCAGTTGTTAGGGAAGTTTTCCATGACGAATGTAAAGGCAGAGGATATGTATGTCAAAGGATATATGCTGGTGTGCAAACCAATTTTCGAGACATCAACGGTGAGATAATATACACAGGTGATGTCATTAAAGTACAAGAGAAGAATGATAACACACCACAATATCTGGCTTTAGGAGCCATGTGTGATGCTGATGGGAGTGGATTCTATGGCTTCATCCTCGATAATAATAGTTGGCTATTGACCGATTGCCTCAGAGAACAGGCCAGTATTACGCGAATAGGTACCGTCTATTATCAAATTGGCAAAAATGAATTAGCGAGAGATGTTAATGAGCGTGTTATGGACTTCAATCTCGCAATAGAATCAGCAGAAGATCATGCGGTAAGAGTGCTTATGACAAAATATACCCCGAACTTTGATCAGGAAAGATGGAAATACCAGGGATTGGAGATATTGGGCGTAGAAGAATTTGACTGGAGGTAACAAACGATTAACACTATAACAAACAACTAATGACATGGCAAATAATCATGGACAAAACGCACGACTTGGAGCTATTGGAGAAAGCTACGTGCAGATGAGACTCATGCAGCAAGGCTGGGACGCATTTAATGCTAATAGCACATACAACAATTACAAATCGGTGGACATTATATGTCTAAGACCCGAAGATGCAAAGATTCGGAAGCCACGTACTGCATTGATTCAGGTAAAAACGACAAAGGGAAAATCATTCCCTCTGGGATTTACAATAGACCAATGTTTAGACATGGATTTTCTTAAGGAACGTGTTATCGGCCCGTGGGTTTTTATCGCCGTAGATTCGGAGAATGACACGTCTACATTCAGATGTTATGTACTCACTCGTAATCAAGTGATAGAACTTGCTTACAAAGCTCATGATTGGTACAAAAACATGTGGAAGAGAGATAAAGACATAAAGGGTACTTCGGTAGCAGCCTTAAACGAAGTGTGGCTGTATGGCGAAATAAAGAAGTGTGAAGGCACGACATCCCAACATCCTGCGTTTGTAAATCCACTGAAGGGAGCACAAACAAAAGAAGCATGGGAAAACATCTGGACTGAGTAATAACCAAAAAATCGAACTATACATGCGAACGGGCTCAAGCTTCAAACGCGACCTCTAATGGGGGCAACGCGTCCCGCGGAAAAATGCAATGCTCAAACACTAAATAAAGGCTCTCAGACTGTGCTAATTATACTCATGTCTGTGAGCCTTTGCTTTAATTTTCACGGACGCGTTGCTCCCATTAGTACTTGCGTTTCTTTGCAGCGCGTTTCAGGCAACTTAAAATTGAATACGGCCGAAAGTGAAGAGTGCAGACAAATTGTACAAAAACTTGATAGTGCATTTTACAGCAGAACGTCAATGCTATATTAACGCGTTAGCAAACTTATCTGTTAATCCGTTAACTTGTCAATCTGTTTGCTAATTCCGTCAACTGCGTTAAAGTGTCTGGCAGATGCGTTCAGGAGTTTGAATAAGCCCCATCTTGAACAATTCGTTGTCTTTTGGCAGATTTTTCACGAAAAATAAATACCTTTGCGGGCAAAGGGCGCATGTGCGCCTTGCAAGTAGTTTTCAGCATCTAACAATAACCCTATACAATTCAATGAAAAAGAAATCCTTATTTATAGGTATGGCCGCCCTCATCTTCCCCTCGACGATGATGGCGCAATACACCATCTATCCTGTGCCGCATGAGCAAACTGCTGGAACAGGCAAGGTGAGTTTTCCGACGGAGGTGACAGTGTCGTGCGACAAGGGCATTGACCAGTCTACCAAGAATCGCTTGACAAATATATTGTCGGCACATGGCATAACAGCCACATTCCTGGACGATGCTTCGTCCGTTGCGGCCAACATCTATTTGGGTGTGAATGGCACCAATGGTCGAGGCAATGCGGTGGCAGCTGAACTCGGTCTGTCACTCGACGTGTTGAGCAAGGAAGGCAAGTTTGACCGCCACATTGTGTCGCTTACCGATGGTGGGCAGGGTACTGCACGCTTGCTGGTGTTGGGCGAGAACACCGATGCCACCTTCTGCGGACTGGCTTCGCTCGAGCAGATGCTTGACAATGGCATTGCAGACCTCGAGACTGTGACCATCAACGACTATGCCGACTTGAAGGAACGCGGCATTATTGAGGGCTTTTATGGCAAACCTTACTCAAGCAGTGTGCGCAAGGACTTGTTGCGCTTCATGATGCGCTACAAAATGAACTGTTATGTGTACGGTCCCAAGAGCGACCCTTACCACTCAGGCAAGTGGGGGGAACCATATCCTACCGAACTGACAGAGAGCCAAAAGGCCTCAGGGTTTGTCTGCCAACAGGATTTGAAGGACTTTACGAGTGTGGCTGCCGATACCAAGGTTAGCGTGGTGTGGGCCATTCACCCGGGTAACGCCATCATGAACAGTGCCACGGTGGTGGACGACGTAATGAAGAAGTTTGGCAGTATGTACGACCTCGGTTTCCGCCAGTTTGCCATCTTTGCCGATGATGTGAATGTCCCTGGTGATGAGGCCACAATGAAGAAAACGGCCGACAATGTGGGCGCTATACAGCATGCCATTGAGGATAAATGGAATATTGCGGGCGCCGATCCGGCAGATACGGTGAAGGCCCTGCGCTTTACACCGCAAATATATTGCCGTGCTTTTGCTGGCCCCGATTCGCAGTATAATAGCTTCTTCCAGGCAATGAGCAGCTTGCCCGCCAATGTGACGGTTTATTATACCGGTGGCGGTGTGTGGTCGGTGCCCAATAATAACGACCTCAACACGCTGCAGGCACAGTTCGGACGCCAGGCCATCTGGTGGTGGAATTACCCCTGCAACGACAACGGCACAGGCCCCAGCGAGATATACCCCTTGGACATGAAGAGCAACTTCGTGGACATGCCCAACGTGGGCGGTGGCAGCATTGCCAGCGAATTGACTGCCAGCAACCAGGGTATATTGTGCAACCCGATGGAGCAGGGCGATGCCTCGAAGACGGCCATCTTCTCGGCTGGCGACTACTGCTGGAACAACAAGGGTTTTGACAATATGAAGTCGTGGGAGGCTTCATTCAAAGGCGTGTTGCCTGGCAATGAGTCGGCACAAAAGGCATACCGTTTCCTCGCCCCCTACTTGAGCAAGAACGACCCCGAATCACTCAACACGCTCATCAGCGACTACAAGAAGAGTGGCGATGCCACAGCACTCAACGCCTTGATGGACGAGATTGTGAGCAACTGCGAGGTGATGTTGGCACTCGAAACCGCCGGTACCGAGAGCGAGCAACTGCTGCTTACCGACATCAAACCATGGGTGGTGCGTCTGCGCGACATGGCTATCACAACAAAGACCTTCCTGACTTGCAACAGCATGAGCAATGCAGAGGAAGCATGGTCAACCTATATGGGGACAAGCAAAAAGGCTGCTGCTCTGTCAACCGACGCGGCTTATATGACCAAGCACATGAGTGGCTTTGGCTCAGATGGCATCAGCACGTCCGAGCGTCTGACGCATGCGTCATATCGCTATCTTACCCCCTTCGTAACTGGCTACCTCAATGCCCACGCCGTAGACAATTTCTTTGCAAAAGGCAACAGCGTCAGCGTGTTTACTAACAATGCTGCAAATGCCGACAAGGCTTCGGTGCGTGGCGGTAGCAGCAATTTGTATATCATGTCAACCTCAGCCCTCGAAATGGCAGATGGCGAATATGTGGGCATAGCATTGGCCAACCCCACGCGTTTGACGGCCATCAACTTCAAGAGCACGTTAGCTGACACTTATGAGGTGCTTTACAGCCTCGACGGCAAGGTGTGGAACAAGGTTGAAGCCGATGGCGCCGCCCCCGAGGGTTATGTGCATTATGTAGTGTTGGTGAACAAGAGCGGTGAAAAACAGACGCAGCGTTTCAGAGCCAATGTATTCAGTATCGACCTTGCTACAAGCGCCGAGGTGGCCGGAGCGTCAGCCCCCGCTACCAACTATTGGCAAGATCACAACGCAACCTACCTCTACGACGGCAACTATAGCACTTATACTTGCTTGAACCGTGAACAGCAGGTGAACGATGTGTACCAGATAAACCTGAAAAAGGCTGTAAACATTGAGAATGTGCGCATCTGTATGGGTACAACCAATGGTGATAATGCCAAGAAAGCATTGGTTCAAATTTCAGAGGATAACAGCAAGTGGACATCGCTTAATGTAGCAGGTACCAAGAGTGTGGAGTACGGCATCGACCTGCCACAGAACAAGGTGGTTGCTACGGCAGATGGCGCAGACGTGATTGCTACAGACTTTATTCCGACTGATGCCAGTGGTAAGTTCAAACCGACTAAGGCCCGTTATGTGCGTTTCAAACTGACTGAAGTTCCAGACGGTAAAAAGTGGTTGCGCCTGAGTGAAATTGAGGTGAATGGCAAGCCTGCCAACGAACTTACGGCCATGCAGGACGAAAGTGGTATAAAAATTGGCAACGCCACTGATGGTGATGCTTCAACCTCGACAAGTGTCTATACACTGACTACTGCCTCAGGTGGCGAGTTCGTGTACAACTTGTTGAATGCTGCATACGTAAAGGCGGTAACCTTCTTCTGCACGCCCGAAACGGTTGACGGTCTCAAGTTTGCTGTGACAAATGACGGTACTACCTGGGACGACCTCGCTGCCGAGAGCAACAATGGTGTGGTGAAGGTCAGTCTCGGCGAGGACCAACGTGCTGCCAAGGCTATTAAGATTGTGTGGACAGGCAAGACGGTGCCCGCCATACACGAGGTGGCTGAAACAGCTGTTGATACGGACACGCCTCCGGTGGTTGACGGCATTGAGCAAGTGACAGCCGGTACCACAACGGGTGCTCCCATCATGACATTGGCCAATGGCATCGTCACGGCGCAATCAGCTCTTGGCCTGGCCAAGGCTGAGGCTTTCACAGCCGATGGCCGTTGTATTTTCAGCCAGTCATTGGGTGGTGTTAAGCAAGCTGTTATACCCGTAGCGGCTGGCGGTCAGCAAATGGTTATTGTAAAGGTGACCTTGGTTGACGGCACTGCCGAAACTGTCAAGGCTATTATTAAGTAAGTTCATGCGTAAGGGCGTTGACAGATACAGATATATTTGCCTGTAGTCTGTTGTAGCCTTTTCCTGCCAACTTATAATTCAGTCGGTGTTCGTCTACAACAAACGCTGATTGGTCTATTAAACTCCGAGGTAGTTGTCTATCTCGGAGTTTTTTGCCAATTTTGCAACTGAAATAATAAACTAAACCGTGGCGGGAATTAGGGGGCAACTCGTCAACCCGTTAACTCATAAACCCGTTAACTCGTTACCCCGTTACCCCGTCAACTAATTCAGCTAACGCGTAAATAAACATCATTATCGCAATGAAGAAGTCTTATATTTCATTGGCTGTATTGGCCGGCTCGATGATGCTTGCCACAAGTTGTGGCACAACAGCAGGCAGCACCAGCAGCAACAGCTCGTCAAGTTCAAACACCACATCGTCTGCCATTGAAGCGGGCGCCTCGCTCCTTGGTAATTTGCTCAGCGGTGTGTTGGGTGGTTCAACACTTTCGGAGAGCTCCATTGTGGGCACATGGAACTACACGGGTGCCGACTGTGTGTTTGAAAGCGAAAATCTCCTGGCTAAGGCTGGTGGCGCAGTGGCTGCCAGCAAGGTAGAGAGCGAAATAAATGACAATCTGGCCAAAGTGGGTATTAAGAAGGGCGCGTGCTCTTTTACCTTTAACAAGGATAACACCTATACTGCCAACTTGGGCGGACGTACCATTCAGGGCAACTATACACTTGATGCTAAGAACAAGAAAATCAAGATGACTTATCTTGGTGGTTTGGCTTCGATGACACCGCACGTTGCCATGAATAATGGCAAACTGAGTTTGCTCATTGAGAGCAGCAAGATGCTGACACTCATAAAGGGTGTTTCGGCTTTGAGCAAAAGTACTACGGCCAGCACTATTTCGACGGTGTTGAGCCAGTACAATGGTATGTACATTGGCATGCAGTTGAGCAAGTAAGTAATGCCCTCTGAGGAACAGACCAGATAACTGTTCCTTGCATCGGTTAATACAAGTCATGCGAGCGCGGACCTTTTTTAGTCTGCGCTCGTATTCTTTCATGCGAACGGACTCAAGCCCCAAACGCTACTAAACGCTACTACTAAACGCTACCTCTAATGGCGACGCGTCTCGAGGCTGCTGAAAAAACCGACGCGGGACGCGTCGCCCCCATTAGTGCTTGCGTTTCCTATCAGATTGACAGGTTAAAAAGCGGATTTGAAGCCCTGGGAAGAACTGTTATGCCAGGAAATTGCGCTCTAATGGGGGCGACGCGTCTCGCGTCGGGCATTTTTCTGCAGCCTCGTCTCGCGTTCGGGATCGAGAAAGGGGAGGAAAATACGGACTCTACTAAATAAGATAGCCTGCACCTCAGCAGTGTAAAATGAAAAAAAGTATTCTTTCATTTTGCACTGCATTCGGTTTGCACTATCTTTTGATAAGATAGGCTGCACCTCAGCAGTGCAAAATGAAAAAAAGTATTCTTTCATTTTGCACTGCATTCGGTTTGCACTATCTTTGTACACAAACAAAATATACGTATATGAAGAAATTGTTTATCATGCTCGCACTGGCTGTGGGCACACTGTCGGCTCATGCACAATTTGCAAAAGGTACAAAGTATGTGGGCGCCTCAATATCGGGTATTGGTCTGTCTTACAGTTCAAGCCAAAAGTTCCGCTTTGGACTTGATGCTACGGCAGGCTATTTCTTGGCAGATTGCTTAATGCTGCGTGGCAATGTGAGCTATGACCACACTAAGGAAATTAACGATGTGAGTGTGGGCGCTGGTGCACGTTACTACTTTGACCAATGTGGTGTGTTCCTTGGTGCCGGAGCAGAATATGTGCACTATACACCAAATTCTAACGATGTGCAAATTCCGGTGGAGATTGGCTATGCCTTCTTTGTCAACCGCTATATTACCATCGAGCCTTCGGTGTACTATAAAATGTCGCTCGATTCATTCTCTGAAAAGAGCACCGTGGGTGCACGCATAGGATTGGGCTTCTACTTTTAAGGAATAGTAAAGCAAGACGTTTAACTAATTTATGTTTTGGATTCAGCCCGCCCAGGTTAAATCCGAAACTTCAGTGACTAATATATTTGTTGGCGTAATAGGGAGCTGACTTGTCAGCTATTCTTGCCAACATGTTGATATTATATATAATGACAGAAATAGCAACTTTGGGAGAGTTTGGCTTGATAGACCACTTGACCGAAGGACTTAAAATGCAGAATGCCTCGACACTGCGCGGTGTGGGCGATGACTGTGCTGTGTTGCAGTATAGTACCGACCCCGCCGACAACCGACGTGTGCTCGTGACTACGGACATGCTGATGGAGGGCATTCATTTTGACTTGACTTACACCCCGCTCAAGCATCTGGGTTATAAGGCTGCTATGGTGAACCTGTCGGACGTGTATGCCATGAACGGCACACCGCGGCAGTTGCTGGTGAGCCTGGCTGTAGGTCGGCGCTTCAAGTTGGAGCACGTTGAGGAACTGTATGCCGGCATTCGTTTGGCATGCGAGCGTCATGGCGTGGATATTGTGGGGGGCGACACGACGTCTTCTCTCACGGGACTGGCCATCAGCATTACTTGTATTGGTGAGGCCAAGGCCGAGGATATCGTGTATCGCTCGGGAGCAAAGGACACAGATTTGCTCTGTGTGACCGGTAACTTGGGTGCAGCTTACCTCGGATTGCAGTTGATGGAGCGCGAAAAACGCATATTCGAGTCGCAAAAGGGTAATGCCGAAACGGCTGCACAACCCGACTTTGCAGGACGTGAGTATTTGATAGAGCGCTTTTTGAAGCCTGAGGCTCGTCGCGATGTAATTGAACACTTGCGTGAGGCTGGCATACATCCCACGTCTATGATGGACATAAGTGACGGCCTGTCATCTGAGGCCATGCACATTTGCAAGCAGAGTCATACGGGATGCCGCATTTACGAGGAACGCATACCTATCGACTACCAAACTGCCGTGGCTGCCGAGGAGTTTAACATGAATGTGTATACGGCTGCATTGAATGGTGGCGAGGATTATGAATTGCTGTTTACTGTGCCATTGACCGAACACGAGCGCGTCTCACAAATTGAGGGCGTGAAGGTTATCGGACACATGACAAAGCCCGAACTTGGTAACAAACTCGTGACACGCGACGGCAATGAGTTTGATCTCAAAGCACAAGGGTGGAATCCCTTGGCGGAATAAAAGGCTGACGGGGTGGCCAGACAACTTGTCAACTAACTCCGACAACATATTTGTAATTCAACTTTCAGACCATACCCGTCTAAATCCGAAACTCGAATTTGTAACTTACTAAATACTAAATAAAGAATTATGAAGAGATTATTATATGTTATTCCTGCCACCATGCTGCTGTTGGCATCGTGCGCCACACAAAAGTCAACGTATGCCATCGGAGGCGAATGGAGTGTGACAAATATAGGCGGGCGCGCTATTACGCCCAGCGACGAAACGCCTTTCCTGGGTTTTGACCTTAACGAGGGAAATATTTATGGCTTTACGGGCTGCAACCGGCTTACGGGCTCGATGAATTTGAAAAAGTTTGCGGCTGGCAAACCCGACTTTTCGCACATGGGCATGACGCGTATGCTCTGCCCCGACGATACCTATGAAAGCGACTTTATGGCTGCACTCGACAAGGTGCGCACATCGGAGGTGAACGGCAATGAAATGTTGCTCAAAGATGCCCACGGCAAGACGCTTATCACGCTCACGAAAAAGAAATAAAACAACGCCTAAACCCCTACAACATAGTGGCTACAGTAGACGATAAAAAAATCATTTTCTCGATGGTCGGTTTGTCAAAGACCATCAAGCAGAACAACAAACAGGTACTTAAAAACATTTACCTCAGTTTCTTTTATGGTGCCAAAATTGGTATCATAGGTCTTAATGGTGCCGGTAAGTCAACCCTTATGAAGATTATTGCCGGACTGGACAACGACTACCAGGGCGAGGTGGTATTCTCGCCGGGCTATTCGGTTGGCTATTTGCCGCAGGACCCCCATCTTGACGATAACAAGACGGTGAAGGAAATTGTGCAGGAAGGTGTGCAGAATGTGGTGGACGCCTTGGCCGAGTATGAGGAGATTAACCAAAAGTTTGGTTTGCCCGAGTACTACGAGAATGAAGACAAGATGAATGCTTTGTTTGCCCGTCAGGGCGAGTTGCAGGACATTCTTGACGCCACCGATGCGTGGAACCTCGACAGCCGTTTGGAACGTGCCATGGCCGCATTGCGCCTGCCGCCTGCTGACTGGAAGGCTGAACACCTGTCGGGAGGTGAACGCCGCCGCGTGGCATTGTGCCGCCTCTTGTTGCAAAAGCCTGATGTGCTGTTGCTCGATGAGCCGACCAACCACCTTGACGCGGAGAGCATCGACTGGTTGGAACAGCACTTGAACCAGTATGAGGGCACGGTGATAGCCGTTACACACGACCGCTACTTCCTTGACGATGTGGCTGGCTGGATTTTGGAACTTGATCGTGGTGAGGGCATACCCTGGAAGGGCAACTACTCGTCGTGGCTCGAGCAAAAGAGCAAGCGCATGGAACAGGAGGAGAAGGTGGCAAGCAAGCGCCGCAAAACGTTGGAACGCGAACTTGAATGGGTGCGCATGGCCCCCAAGGCACGTCAGGCTAAGGGTAAAGCGCGTTTGAACTCTTACGACAAACTGCTGAATGAAGACGTAAAGGAGAAGGAACAGAAGTTGGAGATATTCATACCTAACGGACCGCGACTTGGCAACAAGGTGATTGAGGCGCATGGTGTGTCGAAAGCTTTTGGCGACAAGGTGCTTTACAAAAACCTTGACTTTACGCTTCCTCCCGCTGGCATTGTGGGCGTGATTGGTCCCAATGGTGTGGGTAAAACTACGCTGTTCCGCCTTATCATGGGCTTGGACACGCCCGACAGCGGTACATTTGAAATGGGCGAGACCGTAAAATTGGCATACGTTGACCAGCAGCACACCGACATTGATCCCGACAAGAGTGTGTACGAGGTGATAAGCGGTGGCAGTGAACTGATGCGTATGGGCGGTCGCGACATCAACGCGCGTGCTTACCTGAGCCGCTTCAACTTTGCTGGAGCCGACCAGGAAAAGAAGTGTGGCGTGCTTTCGGGCGGTGAGCGTAACCGTTTGCAACTGGCCCTTGCCCTGAAGCAAGAGGGTAATGTGTTGTTGCTCGATGAGCCAACCAACGACATTGATGTCAACACGCTGCGTGCCCTGGAGGAGGGTTTGGAAGCCTTTGCAGGTTGTGCGGTGGTTATCAGCCACGACCGTTGGTTCCTCGACCGAATATGTACGCACATATTGGCCTTTGAGGGTGATGGCAATGTATTCTTCTTCGAAGGTTCGTACACTGATTATGAGGTGAACAAGGCCAAACGCCTTGGACTTGAAGAACCCAAGCGCATTCGCTACCGCAAGCTCGATGATTGACGGCACGGCGCTTTGTTGATATATAAATTGCAATAAAAGAAAGGACAGGATAGACGCATGTACAGCAAGCGTTAATCCTGTCCTTCTTTTGTCCTGACTTCGCCACTTTTCTGCGCCATTGAATGGCGCGTATTGATATTGGGTGACGCATTAACGAAGTCTGAAAAAACGCTACCACTAAACGCAAGCACAAAACGCTACCACTAAACGCAAGCACTAATGGGGGCGACGCGTCCCGCGTCGGGAAAATGCAATGCTTATACACTTAACAAAGGCTCACAGATAGCACTAATTATACTCATGCCTGTGAGCCTTTGCCTTAATGCCCGACGCGGGACGCGTCGCTCCCATTAGTGGTAGCGTTTGATGCTTGCGTTTTGTGCTTGCGTTTAGTGCTTGCGCTTGGTGCTTGCGTTTAGTAGTAGCGTTTGCTGCTTGCGTTTAGTGCTTGCGTTTAGTGGCACTTGGCCCCCTTACCATACTACAAAAGCTTTACTTGCCGAGTATCTTGCATCTTACACAAACACGCTGCAACTCATTGACTATCAGTACTTTACTCAGTGTAAGATACTGTCAATGCCACCTACACGCAACCTACACAACCCACACACTGCCACGCGGCACAAGTACGGGAGGGAGATATCACAGCATAGGGGAACAGAAAAGTCTGTTGCTCCGACGAAAATCTCTACGTCCCTATGGCGTATAACCCACCGCATACGACAAAACCGACTGCGTAGCGGCGGGGTGGGGTGTGTAAGATGTATGCAAGGGTGTGTAAGATACTTTGAAATCATCTTACACTCTTGAAACCTCTGTATATCAACTTGTTACGTACAAAAAGTGTAAGATGGCAGTAAAAGCACATACATTCATTTATAAGTAGGTAGACGGGGAGGGGGCAATTATTTGTGTACAAATTGTACACTTTTTTTGTTGGGTGCAATGCCTTATATTACCTTTGCAGCACTTTACTTTTATATCAAACCAAATTGTATTGACTACCATGAAACGAATGCTTAACAGAATGCTGCGCTATGCTGATGCCATTGTGAAACGTGGCGTTGACAAACTGATAAACGCTATCGCGCATAGCGCGGAACCACAAACTAAAAACACTGAAACACCCCAGCCGCAAAAGCGCAATGGCAATGACAATGACTGCGCACCGCAAGCGACTGCCAACACGACTAATTGCGGTCTGACCGAACAAGCCATCAGTCTTATGGACGAATTGCACGACATTCGCTATAATGTGCTTGACCGCACGCCCGAAGTGCAACGGCGCGACCAGGCGGACAAAGGTTTTGTGCCCGTGAGCAAACTGGTGCGCAACACGATGGTGATTGACTTGCACAAACGGGGCTGCATGGTGTGGAACAATGATGTGGACCGCATTGTGGAGTCGGCCTACATACCGCAGTATCACCCCTTCAGCGCTTATTTGCAGTCACTGCCGCAATGGGACGGCATCGACCGCGTGGGTCCACTGGCCGAACGGGTGAGCACCGACGCGCTGTGGCGCATGGTGTTCGGGCGCTGGCTGCGCTGCATGGTGGCTGGTTGGGTGCAGGCCACAGCGGGCGGCGCAAGCACCTGCGGCAATGCCATGATACCGCTGTTGGTGAGCGAGGAGCAGGGTGTGCGCAAAAGTACGTTTTGCCGCATGTTGCTGCCTCACGAACTGCGCAATTACTACACCGACAAGTTTGAGCTGGCCGGCGACGAGCGTCTTGAACTGGCGCTGTCGCGCTTTGCGCTTGTCAATCTTGACGAGTTTGACCGCTACAACAAGTTGCATAACGCCAAACTTAAGAATTTGGTGCAGCTTGGCACCATGCAGGCGCGCCGCCCCTATGCTGCCGGGTTCAGTAAAATGGCCCGTGTGGCCTCGTTTATAGGTACCAGCAACAGGTTCGACCTGCTGACCGACCCTACGGGCAGCCGCCGTTTTTACTGCCAGGAGGTGAAGCACGTCATAGATTGTGACACGCCGCTCGACTATGCGCAACTTTATGCACAGTTGCTGCACGAGGTGCAAAGTGGTGAGATTACGTACTCAAGTTCTGAACCTTTTCGTTAAGCCAGATGAGCAAAAGAGAGTTTGATTTCATTTTGCCATGTCGAGAAAAGGTGCGCGAAAGTGAACGAAATACTGTACCAATTCATATCAACTAATTTTTAACACCTACTTATGTGCAAATCCCCAACAGAAGAATAGGGAGGTTACAAGAGCAAATGGTATCAGGTATTTTCGTGTTACGATTGATTTCATTGTTTGTTGAGACTTTGTTTATACCAATTAAAAAGTCGTTGTACGCCTTCTTCAATCTCGACTTTGTGTGTCCAGCCTAATGAATGGAGTTTACTTACGTCGATGAGTTTACGCATAGTGCCATCGGGCTTGGTGCTGTCAAACTCTATGGTGCCTTCAAATCCTACGGCTTTTGCAACTAATTCGGAGAGTTGACGGATGGTGAGTTCTATGCCTGTACCTACGTTGATGTGGCAATTACGTATCTCGCCTAACGTGGGTATGGCGCCTCCGCGACCTTCAGAGTTGTTGCGGTCTACTGTGCCATCGGTTTTGGCTCCATAAAACACGCTGCTGTATTTTTCTATTCCTATAATATCTTTGAAGTCAACGTTTAGGAGTATGTGTACACTGGCATCTGCCATGTCTTCGCTCCAAAGAAATTCGCGAAGTGGCGTTCCTGTTCCCCAAAGCACTACTTTATTGTCGTAGATGCCATAGAAGGCTAAGGCTTTTAAGATGCGGCCATGAGGGTTTGTGCCATCTACATTGCCTTCACCAATGAGCGCACGGAGTTTATCTGTGGGATTGATGGGGCGTTTGTTCATGTCTTCTTCTATGCTGTGCCAATCGCCTTCGTGTAGGAGTTTTGCCAAATAGATTTTGCGCATCATGGCGGGCATGACATGGCTGTTCTCTAAATGGAAATTATCGTTGGGACCATAGAGGTTGGTGGGCATTACGGCTATATAATTGGTGCCGTATTGCAGATTGTACGATTCGCACATCTTTAATCCTGCTATCTTGGCTATGGCATATTCCTCGTTGGTATATTCTAAGGGGGAGGTGAGCAGGCTGTCTTCTTTCATGGGTTGGGGTGCGTTCTTGGGATAGATGCACGTTGAACCTAAAAAGAGGAGTTTTTTGACACCATGTTTGTAGGCATTTTCTATTACATTGCACTGCATCTTCATGTTTTGCATGATGAAGTCGGCACGATAGAGGGAGTTTGCCATGATGCCACCAACAAAGGCTGCTGCAAGAACTACGGCTTCGGGACGTTCTTCATCGAAGAAGCGTGTTACGGCTTGCTGGTCGGTTAGGTCTAACTCTTTATGGCTGCGACCTACTAAATTGTTATAGCCTCGTGCCTTTAGATTGTTCCAAATGGCTGAGCCTACAAGTCCGTGATGTCCTGCTATATAGATTTTACTATCTTTACTTAACATGGGGTTCTTTTATTTTACAATTCCCTTTTCAAGATATTCTGCCAAATTGGTACGTACTTGGGCTGCGGCTCCTTCTGCTGCTACTTTTGCCATGTCATGGTCTACCATGATTTTTACGAGTTGCTCGAAGGAGGTGGTATTGGGATTCCAACCGAGTTTTGCCTTGGCTTTGGTTGGGTCGCCCCAAAGGTTTACTACATCTGTGGGACGATAGAAGTCTGGGGAAACTTCTACTATTGTTTTTCCTTTTAAATGTTCGGGACCGCTTATGCAGATGCCTTTTTCGTTTTCTGCCTTGCCTTCCCATTTTAGTTCGATGCCTACATGATGAAAGGCGAGTTGGGCAAACTCACGTACGCTATGTTGTACACCTGTTGCGATGACGTAGTCTTCGGGTTTAGGGGCTTGAAGAATGAGCCACATGCACTCTACATAGTCTTTTGCATAGCCCCAATCGCGTAATGAATCAAGGTTGCCAAGGTAGAGTTTGTCTTGCAAGCCCTGTGCTATACGTGCAGCAGCAAGAGTAATCTTACGTGTCACGAAAGTCTCGCCACGACGCTCGCTTTCGTGATTGAAGAGGATGCCATTGCAGCAAAACATATTGTAGGCATCGCGATATTCTTTGATTATCCAATATCCATAGAGTTTGGCTACTGCATAGGGGCTGAATGGATGGAAGGGGGTGTTTTCGTTTTGTGGCACTTCTTCAGCTTTGCCATAGAGTTCGGAGGTTGATGCTTGGTAGATTTTACAACTGTGGGTAAGTCCTACTTTGCGTACTGCCTCAATTATACGTAGAACACCCACGGCATCAACGTCAGCGGTAAACTCAGGAGAGTCGAAGCTAACCTGCACATGGCTCTGTGCAGCAAGGTTGTAAATCTCAGTAGGTCGCACTTCTGACACCACGCCTACTATAGACATGGAGTCACCAAGGTCGGCATAGTGTAAATGGAAATGGGGTTTGCCTTCGAGATGTGCGATACGCTCGCGATAGTCTACGGATGAACGGCGAATGATGCCGTGTACATCATATCCTTTTTCAAGGAGCAATTCTGCTAAGTATGATCCATCTTGTCCTGTTACACCCGTTATTAGGGCTATGTTTTGTTTACTCATAATTGATATGTTTTTGTTCTTTAATTAAGGAAATCCTTTTTACCATTCATACTCAAATCTTTCAATATCTTCCTCCACGAGCGGATTACTTAATTGTACCTCAATAAAAGTCAAATCCGTTGTGGCCTTTATGGCATGATAATGTTCGACATGAATATTCATGACGTTTCCACGTTTAACTAGTATTCGTTCACCATCTAAAACAAAGATGCCTTCGCCATCAACACAAGTCCATATTTCACTACGATGATGATGCAACTGATAACTAATGTGTTTTCCTGCTTTCAAACGTATTGTTTTTGTCAATGAACATGTTCCATCTGGATAGTTGACATTGAAGTCGTCTAAACTAATTGAAATTTGTACATATGGGAGTTTCTTGCAATCTTTGTTTTTGCACAAACAAACAGAAACTCCCATATGTACAAAGTACTTGACAAATTTACATAAAAATTCTATTTATAAGCCAGTCGAGATAAAAAACCAAATACCATTTCCTCGAGTGTTCGCTAAGATGAGAATATAAAGTCAAGTCCACCACAAATCTTTGCTCTATAAACGTGCTCTTTCGTCACAATAGTTGTATATTTGAGTTTCTAAAATAAATGTCCTTTATGAGCCATTCAGTATGCCACTTTGTCGCCATTCAGACGCCAGGCGTTGAAAGGGGCATCGGCCTCGTCGTGCATCATGGCTTCGGTGGGCAAGTGGCGTTCGCTGATGGGCAGTGGCAGTTCCTGGTATATAAAGGCGTCGTCAAATCCGGCCTCGGCAGCGTCAGTTTTTGTGCTAGCAAAGTATAGGTGGCTGAGGTGTGCCCAATAGATGGCCCCCAAACACATGGGGCATGGTTCGCACGACGAGTAAATGTCGCAGCCGCTGAGGTCGAAAGTACCCAGCTTGGTGCAAGCATTGCGAATGGCCTGCACCTCGGCATGGGCGGTAGGGTCGTGTTGCAAGGTAACGCGGTTGACGCCTTCGGCCACAATTTCGCCGTTGCGCGCTATGACGGCACCAAAGGGGCCGCCCCCTTGTTTCACGTTCTCGACGGCCAAAGCAATGGCGCGCCGCATCAATTCTTGTTTCGTCATATTGTTGTCACGATTTATGGTTTTGTCTTACACAAAGGTAATCACTGGCACGCTTTTGTGCAATATTTAGTGGTCTGTTTTGTATGAAATGCTGGAAAAGTAGATTTTAACGCGTTGACGGAATTAGTAAACAAGTTGACAAGTTAACGGGTTAACAGGTAAGTTTGCCAAACTTTTTAGGCTTCTTGCCATTATGACTTTAACATGATAAGTAGTGTATGGCATACTTGCTCGTTAATCTGAAATTCTGCCAACGCGTAGACTTTATTACTCGTGTCACGTTGTTTTGTGCATTTTGTTTCAGAAGTTTAGGTTTCCTGCAGCAGTTGTTAGGAAAAATATACGACACGGTTTTCATGTTTATGTGCAAACCAGAGAGCGAGATTGAAGCTGTGGAATGACGCACGTGCTTAAAAAATGCGAAATCTTTTGTACAGTCAACTTTAATGCCTAACTTGCACCGCGAAATGCATGCCATTGAGGTGTGTATGCCTAACATGATTATAAATACGAAACAACCTGACAAATGAAAAATCTTAAACTATTTGTGCCGGCATTGGCAGTGTTGCTGATGACTGGCTGTGTGAGCAAAAAGAAACTTGCTGAGGTGCAAGGTAATTATGACAACCTGAAGACGGAGCATGCCGCTTTGCAAAAGGATTACAATGAGGCACAGGTGCGCATTGCCGAATACACTGCCGACTCAAAGAGCTTGGCTGCCCGCCTCAAAGAGGAGCAGGAACGCAATAAGGAGATGCGCGAGGCTTACAGCAAATTGCAATCGTCTTATCAGAGCAATGTGCAGCAAGGTAATGTGAATATATCGAAGTTGGTTGATGAAATCAATGCTTCAAACAAGTTTATCAAGCAATTGGTTGATGCCAAAACAAAGAGTGACTCTTTGAACCAGGCTCTGACCAACAAATTGACTCGTTCGCTCACTCGTCAGGAAATGAACGACGTGGACGTACAGGTGCTTAAGGGTGTGGTATACATCTCGTTGGCCGACAACATGCTCTACAAGAGCGGCAGTTACGAAATTGGCGATCGTGCAGGCGAAACGCTTTCTAAGATTGCCAAAATCATTACCGATTACAAGGACTACGATGTGTTGGTTGAGGGTAACACCGACAATGTGCCTATTTCGCAAAAGAATATTCGCAACAACTGGGACCTCTCGGCGCTTCGTGCCTCTTCGGTAGTGCAGGCTTTGCAAAACCAGTATGGCGTAGACCCCAAGCGCCTTTCGGCAGCTGGTCGAGGCGAGTATAACCCAGTGGCATCAAATGCTACCGCTGTGGGCAAGCAGCGCAACCGCCGCACGCAAATCATCATCACGCCTAAGCTCGACCAGTTTATGGACTTGATTGATGAGGCTCCTGAGCAGCAGAATGATTAAGGCCGTCACGCATGTGACGAACTAATATATATGGGTGGTTCTAAAAACAGAATGATTAGAACCACCCATACGACTAAAGCAGCCCGACAAGTTACTCAACTTGTCGGGCTGCTTCAGTTATAATTGATTATTATGTTTATCCGCACCGGCTTGCACCGCAGTGTTTGCATATCAGGCAGCCTTCTTGGTAAACCAAAGTTTCGTGGCCGCAGTTCGGACATTTCTGCCCTTTGGCCTCAGTGCCGTCGATGACGTATTTTTTCAGCGCGCGGCTCACGCCCACCTTCCAGGTGTTGATGTTCTCGCTCTCAAGCTGCAGTGAGTTGACAAGCTTAATCACGTTCTCAATAGGCATGCGGTAGCGCAATACGCCAGAGATGAGTTTGGCATAGTTCCAATACTCCTTGTTAAACTTCTCCGACAAACCCTCGACCGTCATTTTATAGCCGCGCTTGTTTTGGAACTGGAAGTCATAACGCTTGGTGCCATCAGGCAAGACAGTCTTGATTATGCGTCCCTTCGTTACCGTCTTAGGCAGCACGATGCCCTCTTCGTCGTCTTGCAGACCGGTGAATATCTCGTAGGGGTGTCCGTCAAGCAACCCCACAAAAGCCACCCATTTCTCTTTGTTGTTTTGGAAGCGTACCACGTCGCATTCCAGCACGTCGGGCCGACGTTCGGTCACCTCGGGCAGTTTCATGCCCTTAGTCAGCAAGTCCTCTTCTTGTTTCTTCTTCTTTTTGTCAGTCTTTTGCGTACTTACCAGCACCCCTGCACGTGAACCGTCGCGGTAGATCGTGCAACCCTTGCAACCACTCTTCCATGCTTCGACGTAGAGGCGGTTGACGAGTTCTTCGTCCACAGAGTTCGGCAAGTTCACTGTCACACTGATGCTGTGGTCCACCCACTTTTGTATGGCGCCTTGCATGCGCACCTTCATCAGCCAGTCCACATCGTTGGCAGTAGCTTTGTAGTAAGGCGAGCGTGCCACCAGTTCGTCAATCTCCTCTTGCGTATAACGCTTCTCTGTGTCAAGCCCCTGGGCCTTCATCCACGTAATAAACTTGGGGTGATATACAATATATTCCTCAAAAGAGTCCCCCGTCTCGTCCACAAAGTCAACGTGCACATTTGTGTCGTTAGGGTTCACCTTACGACGGCGTTTGTACACGGGCATGAACACAGGCTCAATGCCCGATGTCGTTTGCGTCATCAAGCTTGTGGTGCCTGTTGGTGCAATGGTCAGACAGGCAATGTTGCGGCGGCCGTACTTAACCATGTCGTCATACAGGGCAGCATCGTGCTCCTTAATGCGCAAGACGAAGGGATTGTTCTCCTCGCGTTTGGCATCATATACGGGGAACGCGCCACGCTCTTTAGCCATGTTCACGCTCGAGGCGTATGCCGAAAGCGCTAAAGTCTGTTGCACTTTAACAGCCATTTCGGTAGCCTCTTCCGTACCATAGCGCAGACCGAGGGCTGCCAACATGTCGCCTTCGGCTGTAATGCCCACTCCGGTGCGTCGGCCCTGGGCCGTTTTATGCTTAATCTTCTCCCAAAGGTGGCGTTCTGTAAATTTTACCTCGTCACTCTGCGGGTCGTTAGCTATTTTGTTAAGAATGGCATCAATCTTCTCCTGTTCCAAGTCAATGATATCGTCCATAAAGCGTTGCGCCATGGCTACGTGCTTTTTGAACAGTTCGAAGTTGAATGTGGCTTGTGGCGTGAAGGGATTTTCAACGTAGCTATAAAGGTTTATGGCCAGCAATCGACAGCTGTCATAGGGGCAAAGCGGAATTTCGCCACAAGGGTTTGTGCTCACCGTGCGGAAGCCTAGGTCGGCATAACAGTCGGGAATGCTTTCACGCAGGATGGTGTCCCAAAACAGCACGCCGGGCTCGGCACTCTTCCAGGCGTTGTGTACAATTTTATGCCAAAGGGCCGTAGCGTCAATGTCCTTTTCAACCAACGGACTGTCGCTGCTGATGGGAAACTGCTGGTGGTAGGGGCGTCCCTCGGTGGCGCAACGCATAAATTCATCGTCTACCTTCACACTCACATTAGCCCCTGTAATTTTGCCTTCAGTCATTTTAGCGTCAATAAAGGCCTCTGCTTCGGGGTGTCGTATGGCAATAGACAGCATCAGTGCACCGCGTCGGCCGTCCTGTGCCACCTCGCGTGTAGAGTTGCTGTAACGCTCCATAAATGGCACAATGCCGGTCGAGGTTAATGCCGAGTTCTTAACAGGCGACCCTTTGGGGCGAATGCCCGACAAATCATGGCCCACACCGCCGCGCCGCTTCATCAGCTGCACTTGTTCCTCGTCCAGTTTCATGATGGAACCGTATGAGTCGGCATTGCCATCAATGCCAATGACAAAGCAGTTAGAGAGCGAAGCTATTTGGTGATGGTTACCAATCCCCGTCATGGGTGAGCCTGCAGGCACAAGGTAGCGAAAGTGGTCGAGTAGTGCAAAAACATCCTCTTCGCTCACCGGGTTGTTATATTTCTTCTCGATTCGTGCAATTTCGGCTGCAATGCGGTGGTGCATGTCACGTGGCGAACGTTCAAATATGTGCCCAAAGGAGTCCTTCATGGCATATTTGTTAACCCAAACACGTGCGGCCAGTTCGTCGCCGCCAAAGTATTCAAGCGAGGCCTTGAAAGCCTCGTCGTATGTATAAGTGTTCTCCATTTATATGGTTTAATATGTTTATGGGTGTTTCTAATAATTCTGAAAGTAGGGATTTGTGCACTATCGGAAGTGTATTTTTGAAAGTTCGTGAGGGAGCATAGCGGGCTATGTGACCGAACAAACTTTCAAAAAGACACTTTCGAGAGTGTGCAAATCACATTTCAGAATAGCAGAACTCTAAAAACAGAATTTTTAGAACCACCCGATATAGGTCAAAGTCAGATTTTCAAGCTGCTGATGGCAGCACCATCAAGTGTGCGTACAGCCAGCATGCCGTCAGCATACGTGGCAAAGGTAGGCAGGTTGCCCCCTTTGGGAAATGTGGGCGACCCCGCGTTCAGTATTACAGGCCCGCCAGTCTCCTCCGCCGGTTTAAGCACCTGTCGGTGTGTGTGTCCATACACAAACACATCGCAGGCCGGAGCCTTGGGCATGTGGTCCTCGTTGTAGATGTGCCCGTGCGTCAGAAAGAAACGCTTGCCCTCGTCCACCAACATCATGTAAGTGCTTTGAATGGGGAAGTTGAGCAACATTTGGTCCACCTCCGAGTCGCAGTTGCCGCGCACCGCCACAATGTTGGCAGCCCGTTTGTTCAGTTCGTCGGCAATAGCTTGCGGGTCAAGTCCGTCGCACAAGCCATTGCGTGGCCCATAGTTCAGAATGTCGCCCAGCAACACCAGCAAATCATAGTGATGTGCATCGTAGTAGTTGAGCACCATGCGTAGCGTTGTGATGGAGCCATGTATGTCTGATAAAAATAAAATGCGCATAATCAGTGATTTAATAGCAATATAGAAATCAGGTTGGTGCTCAAAATAACTTCGAGCCCCAACTTAGCGGCAATCACCGCCTCGCAAAGTTAAAAAGATTATTGCATACAACCTCACTAACTAACGATAAAAAATGTACATTTGTACCTCAATACAAGTACTGTCTTATGAAGTTTTCTACACCTGTCGATTTGCCCGAAAAGACGGTGCAAATCACCCCGCATTCGCGTGTCATGTTCATTGGTTCATGCTTTGCCGACCACATTGGCGGGCGCATGTCCGACTGCTTGCCACAGGAGCAGGTCTGCATCAATCCGCATGGCACGTTATACAATCCCGTCAGCATACGCAAAACCCTCGTTACCTATTTGCCCGACACCATCGACCCGCCATATTCCCGAAAAGGCCTGTTCGAGACCTCCGACGGACAATGGCGTCATTGGGACTATTCCACCAAGTTCTCGGCTCCGACACAGCAGGCGCTCGAGGCCGAACTAACGCAAGGGTGGGAGCGTGCCAATGCCCTGTTTTCCCAGCTCGATGTGTTGTTCATCACCCTTAGCACCGACCATGTGTATTGGATAACCGATGGACCTTACAAAGATTATTGTGCAGCAAACTGCCACAAGCAGCCGGCCAGCATGTTTAAGGAAGAAGTTCTGCCGTGGCGCGACCTTGAGAGTTGGTGGCATTATTTCCTCTCGCACTTGCTGCAAGTTATGCCCCATCTGCGTGTAGTGTTCACCATCAGCCCCTATCGTTATGCCAAATATGGCATGCATGGCAATGCGCTCAGCAAGGCCCAGTTGCTGTTGCTCACCGACCATTTGTGTCGTGAGTTTGAGCGCGCATACTATTTCCCGGCCTACGAAATTGTGACAGACGAGTTACGCGACTACCGCTTTTATGCCCCCGACATGTTGCACCCCTCAGAGCAAGCCATCGATTATGTGTGGGAGCGTTTTACCGAGTGGGCTTTTACTCCCATCATGCACGATTATGCCCGTGAGCGTACAGCCCTGTTGCGTGCCATGGCCCACCGGCCTATCAATCCCGATACCGAGGCACACCGCAAATTTCTGCAAAAACTCGATATGCGCAAGCAGGCCTTCCGACAAAAGTGGGGAACCGATGCCTTAATTGGCTGATGTTTGAAAACTTGAAGAACTCTTGTTCTTATGTCTTTATGTTCTCCGCGTTAGCAGCTCGCTATGGCGTCATCCCTTATTTCCTACTTTGTTGTTACTTTCTTGTATTTCTGGTTGCTTGCCGTAGGATTTTCAGGGTTGGTCATTTGCAAATATCCTGCTGCAACAAGGGAGGTGATGTAACGTTCACGATTTTTGGTTTGATTGGATAAACCAAGGCGTTCCATGATCTCTGCGGTGGTTCGAGGAACAGAACAGAAATTGACTATATCCCTTTGCTTATTAGACAATGACATTTTTTTAGTGTCAGAGTGTCTAAGTTGAGTGCCTAAGTTGGTGTTAGAGTGTCTAAGTCCGGTGTCTAAGTCTTCGACTTGGTTACTTTTTCCCTCGACTTGGTTACTTTTTCCCTCGACTTGGTTACTTCTTCCATGGACTTGGTTACCAACTTGGTTACTTTTTTCTTCGACTTGGTTACTTCCTCCTCTCCAAACCGTGATGACAAATTCCTGTGCTTTGTCATTATTCATAAATGTGACATTGATATCTTCGTCAAGTGCACGAGTGATGCCACTACCTACACCGGTGTATGGCAGCAAGTATATAGCATTGTTAAAAAGGAACATATTGCGAGGCATGGAAGTTCCAGCCTTGATGTCATCAATAGTGAGTCCGTTCGGCAATGCACCAGGACTGTGAATCTCAACACGATTGTCGAAAATGAAAATGCGAACAGGGGCTTTCATGTTCAGCGATCGGTGTACAAGACTATTAACCGTAAACTCAACCAAACTTGTGTAAGGTATTTCCAACTTTCCCATACTGTTGAATTCATCTCCTACTTGCACATTATGCAAATTACGGGTGAAGAAATCCATGATCGTGTCATATTGATGAAGCAGATTTCCCTCCATATCTGCATCATTTACTTTGTCACGGAACACCTTACTGCCGACGCTGTTGCCAGCAAAACAGATACACTTGGCTGTCATCATTGGCATCCAGCGTTGGGTGTATTTGCCAAACAGAAGCATGGCAGCAACGGTTAATGTACCATCAGGACGGATAAATCGCAGATTGCGAAGTATTTTTTCACAGTCATGTCCCTTAGCTATGGCAGAGCATATCATATCAAGTGATGCTTCATTAAAAGCGTCACCTGTCAAGCCTTTCTTCTCCAAAACTCTTTCAAAACGGTTGCCAAGAAACAGCTTGATAGTCGTTGCATCAAGGTCGTTGACAGTTGCGTCTCTAACACCAGCCTCGTCTGGAGCAAAACTACCGCAGTCGGTCATCATTTCTGCAAGTTCAGCATTATCGAACACTTTACGCTTGTCGGCACCATTCTTCACCCATACGATTCCCTTGTTGTCATGATAAGGCTTGTTAAGTCCTTCCTTCACGGTAGCAACAACCAAGTTGCCTTCCTCGACCTCAACAGTATCTATCTTTATCAGAATGGATGGCACCACGTTTTCTGAAGCAATGTCACTCAACAAGTTGGTTGTTTCTTGTACCTCAGAATACGACATGGCATTGATTCCTCCGGTCTTATCCTTTATACCAATTACCAACTTGCCACCATGTGAATTACTGAAAGCCACTAACTCACAGGCAATATCATATTTGTCGAGAATGCGTTCCTTGAACTGCACCCCCGACACCTCGCCAGCCTTTATCTGTTTCAATATATCGTCCATCATTCTTTGATACATTCTTTGTTCGACAAATTGTTTACATCCACTTTCAGCAAATCAGAAATCCGTATTAAGGTTTCCAAGTCTGGTTGGCAAGTGTTGGTGCACCATTTAGAAATGGTTGCTTGGCCTTTACACAATATTTCTGCCAACCACTTGTTTGAGTGCTTGGTTACTGCCAACATTATCTTCAATCTGTTTACATCTTTCTTTGCCATACATTATTGTAAAATAAGTAAATACGCTTGTAAAAGTACCAAAATGCTCTCAGAAAAAAGGAACAATATTCTCAAAATGTTTATGAAACATGCAAGTAATTGAGTATTTCGCAATATTATTCCTTTCATTGATAATCATAATATACGAGCGAAAAAGGTCGTTCTCAATTTAGAAGAAGTAAAAGCACTTATAAAGAAGAAAGAGTAGAAAGACATGTTCGCATCATAAACAACTAAATGTCGCTCTTGGGCTTGTTCTTTAACAGGTAAGCCTTTGGAAAGTCTGTTCAATTTTCCTATTTTTGCATACTATACTTGAAGAACTCTATAGATGCTCAATTAGAGTTAGATATAAACCGGTGGATTCTAATTATAGGCATATTGGTTCTCTTTATTTTGCATTTTGTACGAAGCTACTGAAGCAACAAGTATCTTGGTTAACAACAACTTTTATTATTGATATGTTATGAGCGTAGATTTGTCATTGATAATACCGAACAATTGTCAGTCATTGCGAGACACACAAAACGCCAGGAAATGTTTTGATGACACGGTAAATTCTGTCGTCAAGCATTTTCATGGACGTAAGCAGTTCGTCACAGATATTATTATAAGCACTAATGAAGAGGATCCCAATTATATAAAATATAGTTTTGAGATACCTCTTCTGAGTATAACAGCAGAGATGCATTCTGGATTTTGGGATATATGGCCGGTGGCAAGTTATAATCATTATTTTATCCCTTTCAATACGGATATGTTAGGGAAACCAAGAATATGGGCCAGAGAGGTTTGTTTTAATACACTGCTGGCATTTGGCCATACCGAAGGTTGGATTTGCGATGAATTCCATAGCTGGAACTGCGGACTCGATGACTATGACTCGACCTTTGAGGATTGGAAGGCTTATGGGAAAAACGATGAAGACAGCATCATACATGAATTTGATATTATGCGTTTTGCAGATGTTGACCCCAAAAAAGGAATATGGCCGGACTATGATCTAAAGTATCATGATTCTTATAAGGAATGTCATGACGTTTTGAATGCAATCCGTAGCCGTTTCCCTGAGTATGACATACTTTCTATTAGTAATCCACTTCCTGATTGTGCTCTTGCAGCTAAGAATAATGAATTGTTTATATTAAACTATGAAACTGGAAGTTGTCTGACAGGAACCCCCATAGACAACTGTCGAGCGGATTTTTGTGGTGCAGGCATTCAAGTGTTTAAGGGTGAAAAGAGTGCATTCTTCAATATGGAAGGTGAGCAATTGACTGATTTCCGTGTCGGGAATTTCTCTTGGAAATGGGATACTCGTTGTATAAATGCTCTCAGACAGATAATTATTGACGAGGCAACAGGTCGGAATTTTCTATCAGATGGCACTTCGTACGAGGAGTGAAGTGTGTAGGGGGGTGTTAAACAAGAGATATGGAGCAATATTAAAGTTATGATACTGCCAATAATTTATGGTGTTACATAATGCTGCTCTCTTAACACAATCCAATTAGAGGTGGTGTTATGGCGCTTGAGTACGTTCGCATGCTTACGTTTTACCAAATCGCAACAAAAAAGTTTACGGGTTAACAAGTAAACGGGGAAGTACAAAGCAGATATGCTTGTCAACCTGTTAACTTGTTAACCCGTAATTTATAATTTCACCCAAGGGTGAATGGCATGCCAAACTTCGGTTAAATTGAACTTCAGTCAAAGCGAACCTTTGTCAAACTAAAGTTTGGCGCAGAATTACTTCACCATCACCTTGGTACCGTTCACCACATAGATGCCGGCAGGAATGCCGTTGATGGTGGTTACGCCACTGCCCACCTGTGCATTGCGCACGAGCTGTCCGGCAATGTTGTAGATGCGTACCGATTGCGCCTTGCCAGCATTGACGGAGATGCAGCCCACACCACCGAGTGCTGCGAAGTAAGCCTCGGCCTTGGCCTCGTTGATAGCTGTCACAGCAGCGTCAAATCCGTACTTTTGGTCGAGCCAGTTTACGCGGCGGCGTATCCAGCTTTCGGCGTATGTGGCACCGCCCTGAATGTCCTTGTGGCGCGAATGGTATGCTTTGCTCCACATGTTTTGTTCGCGCTGGTCGGCCAGGCTAGCTTCAAAGAGACTGGCGTAGTTGGCAAAGCGGTTGGCTATGCTGTCGCCCGAAATGACACCCTTTATGCGCAGTTCGGCATAGCGGTCCTTCAGGTCTTGCTGCCATTCAGACCTGCTCTTAATGAGGTCGAATATGGCAAATTGTCCGTGCTCATAGTTCTTGATATAGGTGTCAAAGTCAAGCGTTACATCTTTGGTGTTTGTAATCACACCGTCCCAGTCCTGTCCAAAGGTGCCGTCCAAATCCCACGGTGCGAGGCTCAGTTTGTCGCCTTCGGGGCCTTGTGTGTCGTAAGCATACCAAAACAAGTTCTTGCCATGGTTGTCGGTGGCGAGCAGCAGGTCGATAAACAGGTAGTAGTCGCGTAGCATGGGGTAGTCAAAGCGGCTCTTCACACTGTCGATGTTCAGAATGAATGATGTTGCCACCATGTTGGCAGCGTCGTGCAGCGGACGCCATTCTACGGCTTCGTCCTCGTAGTCGGGGTATTTGAACTCGTATTCACACCATGTTTCCTTGCCCAAGATGTTCTTGTAGTCAGACACCTTTTTGTGAGGGTAGATAACTTGTTTGTTATCATTATCGTCGTTGCTCTCGTGTCCCATAAACACTTCGTATGTCCATTGGTTCGACTTGTAGAGCACGCCATGCACCTCGTTCTCACCAGTAGTAGATTGGGCTGCCGGCACAAACTTTTTCAGTTTGAGCTGCTTGCGGTCCATCTTTTCAGTCATGCAGTACAAGCCCCACCATTGTCCGTTGAGTATCACCTCTACAAATTTGCCACGTGTGCCAGTGCGCACCTTCTTTTCGCGGTCGGCATAGTAAGGTTTGCATTCAAAGGCGTTCCACAAGTCGGTGGCCACGCGGTTGCGCATACATGCCAGGTCAATGTACATGGCATCGAGTATCCAGTTGTTGTCTGAGCGGTAGCCAAGCAGCTTGCGGTCAACCGAGTTGCCGTTCTCATCACGCAGCTTAATGGCGTATGAGCGTTTGGGGTAGTTGCTCGACGAGGCACCGCGATACTTGAATGCGGCAATCATCAGGGAGTCGTAGCCCAAAGAGGCCGGGTCGGTCACGCGCAGCGAACCAGTAGTATATGCCTTGCTGTTCACACTGCTACAGTTAAGTTCGACAATGGGCAAGAAGGTAAACCGTATTTTGGCGCTGAGGTCTACGTTCTCGCTGGCATTGGTCAGCTCGATGGGGTAGAGTGTTTCGCAGTCCACATTATCAAATGTCACATAGCCATCAGCATCGGGTTCTTGTCCGTTCACTTTCAGTGTGTAGCCCTCGGCGTTTGTGGCCTTCAGTTTGTAGGTCACTTTGGCAGTGTAGTCGCCACCATTGCGCATGCCTTCGGGCAGTGTGGCAAAGTAGGCGTTGCCCTTGCTGTCGTACACCAATTGTTTGTCGTTAATGCGCAGTGAATCGAAGGCTTCGGCAAAGGCCTTTGGTGTTACATCAATTCCAAAGTCGATGCCTTTGTCCTGCAAGTATTTAGCATGGCGCAAGTCGGCTGATGTAAACACAAACGACGAACCAGCATCGTTACCTTCGTAGAGTCCTACTTCGTGCACATTGCTACTGCCTGTGTTATTGTCCAGGCTATAGTCGTTCCATGAGTTATATTCATATTGTGTGGCGTCGGTTGCGCTCAGATTATCAAGTTTTGTGATGGTATAACCCGAATAGGTGTTGGTAGTCCAACCAAAGCCCCAAAGGTTGCCGTTGGGTGTGCCGTTCACCACACTGAGTCCTGCACGTTTGTCAGACACGCTGTTGTCGGGCGTGGGATAGTTGGTCGAAACGTACTGACCATCTTTTGTAAATATCTGCACGCCAGTGCCACTTTGCACAAAATAGAATTGCGTACGGTCTGATGCTGAGTACACCTCGGTCAGGCAAGTCGTATTCGTATTCATGCTTGTGCCTACGCCCACATAACGTCCGGTGCGCAAATTGGCAATGCTGTAGAGCACAGGGTCTGCCACAGAGGTGGTATATACTATGGGCTGCTTCAGTTGAGTACGTTCCCAATATTCGCCATAGCTTGTTTTGCCGTATGTAGTTGCGTTAAAATCGTCTGTGCCCTCACCGCCAGTTTCGCCACCGCTTCCGCCGCCAGTTTCGCCGCCGCTGCCACTGTTGTCGAGCAACACATTGTTGCCCTGCTCGTCATAGATTTTGAACAACTCATTGTTGTTGTAGCCGTTATTTTTATATGCACCAAACAAATTTGTACCGTCAGCGCGCACATCAAAGTTGTAGCCCGAACCATTGCCCTCGCTGGCGCTGGTTATACCTGCATAGCCGTCCTCGTTGATGTCGAAAATCCACTGGCTCTCGTTTCCCGACGCGGCGTTGGTCAGGGTGACATACTTGGTTCTGTAGTTTTTGGTTGTAGTAAAGGTCAGATACTGGCCGCTCTTTGCATTGACAATAACATAGCCGTTGCCACTTTTGTTGATGTACCACCAGCTGTCGTCGCTGTAAGAGTTGCCACTGTCGTAATACAATTCAACCAGTTTGCTATGGTTGCTGCCAATAACTACCGAACCATAACTATTGCTGCTGTTAAACTTTTTGCAACTGATGCGGTACTTTGTGTTGGCCTTGAAATTAGGGGCGGCTTGTGCCGTGCCGATAGCCAACAAGGAAAGGAAAAAGAGTAAAAACTTTTTCATGTAGAAAGGGTATGTAGTTGTAACTTATTGTCGTGTTTTAATTGCAAAGGGGTAACCCAACCAATTTGACAGGCGAACCCTTTGGGGTATTTGGCCTGCATTGCTGACAAGAGAGAATAAAGTATGCAGGGATTAACGTCAAGCCCGACCCGCTTTAATCTGTCAGTTTGTCAAGTTGTCAGTCAATTCCGCCAATGCGTAAGTATTTTTGTTTTTCAATAAAGCGCGGTAAAGTTACGAATAATTGTCAACTCCTTTTTGCAAAGTGCACTCTTTTTATACCAACAACCAGTTTTTTTATGTCAATTCGCAATGTGTATAGATGTATCGGTATTTTCGACAATCGTGCAGATTCTCGCGCGCGCACGCGTCCGGCATTTTGAACGCGAAGTGTATGCACTCTACACTTTCTGTGTGTAACGCTTTGATTGTCATCGCATTAGGTGGTGTAGATAATTTGCTCAAGAACCTACACAACCGTGTGCACTTGTCTGCACACCACACACCGCTAGACTTCCGTTATGTGCAAGCACATTTCGTGTGCCACCACCCGCGTTTTACGGCAATGGGGGAGCGGAATTTCAGTTGTTCCAACAGGAAAAACGCTCTCCCGTAGTGCGTTTGACGCCCTGCCGCAGGTGCAAAACGAGGCCCCCGTGTAGTCGGAGTGCAGATGGTAGTGCATACGGAATGTAGACGTGTCTACACGCTGCAATATGCTGATAATCAATATGAAAATAAGCATTAGTGCAGAGTGTAGACAGTTTTGTGGAAAAACCTTTTAGTGTGGAAAAATCGCTGCGAGCATGTTGGCAGAAAATCGATATGCGACATACTTCAGCCCTCATGGTGCCAATTTTGACTGTTGGAGGCCAGTTATTCGGCAAAAAATGGCATTCTTCGGCAGATTTGTCGTATCTTCGCTCTAAAATAACGCGTGTGCGGAATTAGCTGACATATTGGCGAGTAGGGGCGGCCGGGTGGTGCTGCCATTTGGCCATCGTACCCATTGTTCTGCTTTTACATGACAAAGAAACGGCGTGCTTGCCAACTTGTAACGTCGTCAGCTTATAATTCCGCCAACGGGTTAGAATAAGACATGTTTGTACAACAAAATCGAACCATAGCACATGACAGCATTAAAGGACCGATACATACGATTTGACTGGGCCATAAAGCGGCTGCTGCGGCAAAAGGCCAATTTTGATGTGCTCGAGGGCTTCCTCACCGTATTCATTGGCGAGAAGGTGAAAATTGTGGACATACTTGAGAGCGAGGGCAACCAGCAGGCACAGGACGACAAGTTTAACCGCGTCGACATAAAGGCCAAAAACTCCAAAGGCGAGATTATCATAGTTGAAATTCAGAATACAAGCGAACTTTATTACCTTGAACGCATACTCTACGGAGTGGCCAAGGCCATAACCGAGCACATCAACTTGGGTAATACCTATCAGGAGGTGAAGAAAGTCTACTCCATCAGCATACTCTATTTCGACCTCGGACAAGGGGCTGACTACTTGTATGTGGGGCAGAACGACTTTGTGGGCGTACACACCAAGGACCATCTTAAAATCAGCCGTAAGGAGGAGGGTGCCATTGTGCAGCGTTTCCCCTCGGAGATATTCCCTACTTACTATCTGGTAAGGGTCAACAACTTTAACGAGGTGGCCAAGTCGCCGCTCGAGGAGTGGATAAAGTATCTGAAAGATGGTGTGATAAGTGCCGAAACAACTGCTCCAGGATTGCGTGAGGCACGCCAAAAGTTGCAATATTACTCAATGGACGATGCTGAGCGCCATGCTTACGACGAGCACATCAATGCGGTAATGATACAGAACGATGTGCTTGGCAATGCACGACAAGAAGGACTTGAAGAGGGGCTTGCCAAGGGGCTTGCCAAGGGTCGTGATGAGCGCTCGCTCGAAATAGCCAAGAGTCTGTTGGACATGGGGATGGCAATAGACAAAATTATGAATGCCACCGGCCTTGATGAAGAGCAGATAAGGAGTTTGAGGTAGACTGAGAGGTGGTTAGGTTATTCGTTAACTTGTCAGCCCGTTAACTTGTAAACTTGTTAACTCGTTAACCTGTCAGCCCATTAGCCTATTAACTCAGAAGATAAAAGGCAGCCCGATAAACCAAGGTGCCTTTTTAACCCCTTAACCTCCTAACCTCCTAACCCTCCTAACCTCCTAACCCCTTAACCCCCTAACCCCCATTCCCCCCGTCAACTAAACACAATGCTATTAGACTATACTTTTTTTCAGAACGCACTGTTAGGTGCATTGTTAGCGTCTGTGTTGTGCGCCATAGTGGGCACCTATGTTGTGACGCGACGCATGGTGATAGCCGGTGGCGGCATGGCACACGCCTCGTTAGGCGGAGTGGGCATGGCTGCCTATTGGGGCTTTCCGCCATTGCTTGGTGCGGCGGTGTTTGCCGTACTGTCCGGATTTGGCATAAAATGGCTCAGCAGCAAACGCACCGTGCGTGAAGACTCAGCCATAGCCATGCTCTGGACCTTTGGCATGGCGCTTGGCATCATGTTTGCCTATCTTACGCCGGGATTTATGACCGACCTGCCGTCATATCTGTTTGGCGACATATTGAGCATATCGCACACCGACATTGTCATGCTCGGCATACTCACGCTCATGGCCGTGCTGTTGTATGTATTGCTGCGGCGCTCCGTGATAAGTGTGGCTTGCGACCGCGATTTTGCCCGAACTCAGGGCTTGCCCGTTGGGGCCATTGAGGGAGCCATGACCCTGCTCATGGCGCTTGCTATTGTGGGGTGCCTGCACATGGTGGGCATTGTCATGGTCATATCGTTGCTCAGTGTGCCACAAATGACGGCCGCGCTCTTTGCATCAACCTATCAGCGCATGGTGTGGCTGTCGGCCGTGTTTGCCTATGCTGGCTGCGTGGGCGGACTGTTGTTGTCGTATTATGCCGATGTGCCAGGCGGCGCCTCTATCATATTGACCAGTATAGGCATTTATGCCGTGTGCCGTATAATAAAAAGCGTGTTGCGCCGTTCTTAAAATGTTAAGCAGACAAGTTGACGGGTTAACGAGTTGACAGGTAAGTAAGTATGTCAAGCTTCTTACCATTCTGACTTTAACGTGGTAAGTAGCGTATGGCAAACTTACTTGTACCCTGTCAACTCGTCAACCATGAAATCCGCCAACGGGTTATATAAACTAATTTCGAACACCTACTTATATATATACCAAACAAGAGTTCAATGTACATCAAACGCGCACTCTACATACTATTGGCCCTGGCGGTTTGCGTCATGGCCTCAGTGTCGTGTTCAACTAAGAAAAACACGGCTGCCTCACGTTTCTGGCAGTCGTTCAACACACGCTACAATGTGTATTATAACGGGTCGCAAGCATACATCGAAGGCGAGAAGTCAAAGGTACAAGGACATAAGGATAATTACACCGAATTTTTGCCCGTGTTCCTTGTGGGCAACGAAAAGTCGCGCACGTCAGGCAAGAGCAGTTTTGAAACCGCCATTACCAAATGTCAAAAGGCCATTGCATTGCACAGCATCAAACGGCGGCCGGTGGTGAGTGCCAGCAAGCGTAAAACGCCCAAAATGAAAGCTTACTTGCAGCGCAAGGAGTATAACCCTTTTTTGAAGAATGCGTGGCTCATGATGGGACGTGCACAATTTGAAAAAGGAGACTTTCTTGAGGCTGCAGCCACCTTTTCGTACATAGCCCGCCTTTATGCGGCCGAACCCGCCGTGGCTGCTGAGGCCAACCAGTGGCTGGCGCGTTGTTACACACAAGTGAAATGGTATTATGACGCCGAGGACGCCTTGAAACGCATGCGGCGCGACACCATTCAGCGTGCCACATTGCGTGAGGCCGATGCCACGCAGGCCGATTTGCTACTGCGTCAGGAGCGTTTTGAAGAGGCTCTGCCTTATCTTGAACGTGCGGCACGCTATGCCAAGGGCAGTTTCAGACAAGCACGCTTGTACTATTTGTTAGGACAGGTGCAGCATCATTTAGGACAGTCGCAGCAGGCTTACAAATCGTTGCAGAAGTGCATACGCAAGAGTCCGCCATTTGAACTGTCGTTTAATGCACGCATATTGCAAACAGAGGTGCTGGCCGACCAGAAGGGCATGGGCAAAAAGATGATTGGCAAATTGCGCCGTATGGCCCGCTCGGACAATAATAAGGAGTACCTGGACCAAGTGTATTATGCCATAGGCAACATATATTTGACACAAGGTGACACCGCTGCCGCTATTGCAGCCTACGAAAAGGGGCGTGCGGGCAGTACACGCAATGGCATAGAAAAGGGGGTGCTCTTGTTACGCTTGGGACAGGTGTATTGGGACCAGCGACGTTTTGACAAAGCACAGCCTTGCTACACCGAGGCTATCGGACTTTTAGACAAAACACGTGAGGATTATGAGGAGATAACGCGCCGCTCAAAGGTGCTCGACAAATTGGTGCCTTACACCTCGGCCGTATATCTTCAGGATAGTTTGCAGGCCCTTTCGCGTATGAGTGAGGCCGACCGCAATGCGGCCATCGACCGTGTGATAGAGGCACTCAAAAAGAAAGAGGCTGAGGAACGCAAGGCGCGCCGTGACTCTGCGGCACAAGCACGGGCAGAGGAGAACGGACAGGCTGCCGGTGGTGGCAATATGAACAAGCCAAACAATAGCAACGCGCAGCAGGCTGCTACTGGCAACAAGGCATGGTATTTTTACAATCCCATGGTTGTGACACAAGGCAAGCAGGACTTTGTGCGACTTTGGGGCAAACGTAAGAATGAGGATAATTGGCGGCGCTCAAACCACACGGTGGTGAAAATGGACGATCATGAGGGCTTTGACTATGCTGCCGACGATTCGCTGCAGAACGTAAGTGACTCGTTGCGCAACGCCGAGACAGATGAGTTGCAGACTGAGGCGGCCGATTCGCTGCAAGATGACCCGCATCAGCGTGAATATTACCTTAAGCAAATTCCGTTTACCGATGAGGCCCGGGCTGCGTCTGATGCCATCATTATGGACGGCCTTTACAATGCTGGTGTCATAGAGAAGGACGACCTTGAGGATTTTCCGTTGGCAGCAAGCACGCTCGAACGCCTGACCACGCATTATCCAACATACGAGCACATGGCTGATGCCTGGTATCAGTTGTTCTTGCTTTATTCGCGCTGGGGGCGTACTGATAAGGCTGAGGAGGCTAAGGCGTATATGGCACAACACTTTGCTGATGATGAGCGGACTAAGCTGATAAACGATCCCGACTTTGAATACAATGCACGTTATGGCAAACTCATTGAGGATTCGCTTTATACGGCTACTTACAATGCTTACCGGCAGCGCAATGTGCAAATGGTTGACCACAACTATGCGGTGTCGACCGACAAGTATCCTAACGGCATCAACCGCCCCAAGTTTATGTTTGTACATGTGCTGGCACATCTCAACACGTCTGCCACCAAGGACTTGACTGATGAGTTGCGACAGTTGTTGCAAAAGTACCCTGACAGCGATGTGAGCGAAATGGCTGGTATGATAGTCAAGGGGCTGGAGAGCGGACGTAAGCCTGGCACTGGCACTTTCGACCTTGGTTCGCTTTGGGACCGTCGTACGGCTTCGGCCGACTCTGTGGCTACTGATGCGGCCAAGGCGCGCAAGTTCACGCCAGAACGTAACACGCCGTTTGTGTTTGTGCTGGCTTATCCTACCGACTCGGTGCAGACCAATGCGCTGCTTTACGAAATGGCGCACTTTAACTTTACCACTTTTGTGGTGCGTGGCTTCGACATGGAGGTGAGTCATGAAAAGGGGCTTAGCCAGCTTTGTATATCGGGCTTCAATTCGTTTGACGAGGCGCACGCATACGCCAGCCGTGTGTTTAAGGACAAAAATTTGGTGCCGTATTTGCGCAAGGGACGTGTGATGCTTATTTCAAAGCAGAACCTTGAGCTCATTGGCACAACCTTTAGCATAAACGACTATCAGAAGTTCTACGACAGCACATTTGCCCCTGTCAAGTTGCCTGCAGATTTGCCTCTCGAAACGGCGCCTGTTGAGCAGCATTATGAGGACGAGTATACGCCAGAGCAACTTGAGCGTATCAACAGTGGCTCGGGCTCTGATGACAATACTACCGACGATGGCGGTGAATGGTATTGATGAGGGTGGTCCTGATAATTCTGATGGGGCGCAATATTATAAACTGTTGTCCGGTAAAACGTAGCCCTGCGAACGGACTCAAGCATCAAACGCAAGTACCAAACGCAAGCACTAATGGGGGCGACGCGTCCCGCGTCGGGGCATTAAATAATAGCAGAATCTTTTTCCGACGCGGGACGCGTCGCCCCCATTAGAGGTTGCGTTTGGTGCTTGTGCCCGTTTGCATGTTTACGTTTTAATGGACAACGATAAATTAGAAACGCTCTTGAAGCTAAACGCAATTAAGGCCTTTAACAGCCGTTGGACGTTGTGTGTCCGCTTGGCTGTCAAAGGCCTTAATTGCGTTAGTTTGTTTGTATGATGCTATGCGGGTGGGGTGTTTACACACGCACGGCTTCGGTCACGTTTTCTATTTGCTTGAGTTGTGCGCATACGTTCTCTACATCTTCGGTGTCGTAGACAGATATGGTGAGCCGTCCCTCAAATATGCCGTCGTCGGTGTCGAGCGTTATGCGTTTGACTATAAAGTGGGTGAGTTTGTGCAGCACATCGGCAATGGCATAAAGCACGCCTTGTGAGTCTACACCGCGAATTTCAAGTTGCACGTCGAACAGCAGCACTTTGTGCGTGTCCCAGCGGCAGGCTATGATGTTGTTGCCATAGCGTGTCTTTAGCTTTACGGCCTCCTCGCAGCTGCGTTTGTGCAGTTGCAGCACGCCATCGTCGGTGATGTATCCCAACACATCGTCGCCAGGTATGGGCGAACAGCATGGCTCGATGGTGCATTTGCGCAACACTTCCTCGTCGAGCACCAGTATCTCCTTGCGGTTGAGGTTCTTGACCCAGTTGGGGTCTGCCACATTTGATGTGCCTTCCTTGGTGTTGGCCGCATCGTCGGCCTTTCCCATGAATGACGGCAGAAATCTGCGCCAGCCCCGGTTTTGGTTGCGTCCTTGCAGGAAGCTGATGGTGTCGTCGTTAAGCGTGATTTTGTCGTCGCCAATGTTGAAGAGCAACTCGTCATTTGACAGTGCGTGGTAGTGGCGGCGCAACTTGTCGATGATGCCACCCGAAAGTTTCATGTCGTTGTTGGCCAGGAAGTTGCGTAGCACTTCTTCGCCCCGTTTTTGCTTGTCGCGGCTTTCGCGGCGCAGATATGCCTGTATCTTGGCACGTGCCTTGGCCGTTGTGGCAAAATTGAGCCATTCGGGCTGTACGTGCTGGTTGCGTGAGGTGAGCACTTCAACTTGGTCGCCACTACGCAGTACGTAGCTAAGCGGTACAAGACGGTGGTTAACCTTGGCACCGAGGCAGTGTGAGCCCAGGAAGGAGTGTATGGAGTATGCAAAGTCGAGCGCGGTGGCACCCTTTGGCATGGTTTTCAGATCGCCCTTGGGGGTGAACACCATGATTTCGGACGCATACAGGTTGAGCTTGATGTTGTCGAGCAGGTCGAGTGTGTCGGGCTGCGGGTCGTCGAGTATTTCTTTAATCGAGTCAAGCCACTTGTCGAGCTCATTCTCGTCGTAGGCCGCATCTTTGTCCTTATACTTCCAATGTGCAGCAAAGCCCACTTCGGCAATGTCGTCCATGCGGTCGGAGCGTATTTGCACTTCAATCCATTTGCCTTGTTTTGACATGAAGGTGTTGTGCAGTGCCTGATAGCCGTTTGTCTTGGGGTTTGAAAGCCAGTCGCGGAAGCGGGTGGGGTGGGGCTTGTATATTTCGGTCAGTGCCGAGTATATGCGGAAGCACTCGTCCTTTTCGTGTGTACGGTCGGCTGGGGTAAACACTATGCGGATAGCCAGAATGTCGAACACCTCCTCAAATGGTATGTGCTTTTTCTGCATTTTGCACCAAATGGAATAGGGGCTTTTGATGCGTGCCTTGATGGTGTATTTCACGCCCATTCCGTCAAGCTTCTCGCGTATGGCGGGGGTGAAATGGGCTATCACATCATCGCGTTCGACGTGGCTCTCGTCAAGTTTCTGCAATATGGTTTTGTAGTCGTCGGGGTGTTCGTATTTGAAACTGAGGTCTTCAAGTTCTGTCTTAATCTTGTTCAGCCCGAGACGGTCGGCAATGGGGGCGAAAATGTAGAGCGTTTCGCCGGCTATTTTGTATTGCTTTGACGGCAACATGCTCGACAGAGTGCGCATGTTGTGCAGTCGGTCGGATATTTTTATGAGAATGACACGTATGTCATCGCTCATCATGAGCAACAACTTTTTGAAGGTTTCGGCCTGTAACGAAGCGCGGTCGCCAAATATGCCCCCCGATATTTTGGTGACGCCCTCGACGATGTTGGCAATTTTGGGCCCGAAGAGGTTGCTGAGGTCCTCGTTGGTATAGTCGGTATCCTCCTCAACATCGTGTAGCAAGGCTGCACAGATTGATGTGGATCCAAGGCCAATTTCGCCACAGGCTATTTGTGCCACTGCTATGGGGTGTAAAATATAGGGTTCACCCGAGCGGCGGCGCACGCCCTTGTGTGCTTCTTTAGCAAAGTTGAATGCTTTGGTTATTAGTTCCACCTTGCGGCGGTGGTTTGATGCCAGATAGGTGTCGAGCAAATGCTGGAAGGCAGCGTTGATCATAGCCTCATCTTGCTGCTCTTGCTGGCTCTTGGCGTTTGTCGTAGGTATATTGGGGGTATTCATAGGTCGTGTCTTATTGGGGGTTAGTCCCCACAAATATACAAATTATTCTGTAGATTGCTCCAGACTTCATCACTTTTTTGTGTTATGGAATAGCGCGTATTGAAATCAATGAGTTACGTCATTTGATAGGGTGACGCATTGACGAAGTCAGGAGGAGATAAGGCACAAAACGCAAGCACCAAACGCCCCCATTAGAGCTTGCGTTTTGTGTTTGCGTTTTGTGCTTGTGCTTGGTGGTAGCGTTTAGTGCTTGCGCTTTGTGTTTGCGTTTTGTGCTTGCGTTTAGTGGTAGCGGGACCTTTACCATACTACAAAAGCTTTACTTACCGAGTATCTTACATCTTACACTAACACGTCGCAATTCATTGATTATCAATACTCTATTTAGTGTAAGATGCTACAAGTTTTACCTACACACAACCTACACAACCCTCACGCTGCCACACGGTACAAGCACGGGAGAACAGTATCACGGCATAGGGGAGCAGAAAAGTCTGTTGCTCCGACAGATTTTCCTGCGTCCCTGTGCCGTATTATCTACTGCATACGTCCATGTTGACTGTGAGGCTGCGGGGGTAAGGTGTGTAAGATGTGTGCAAGGGTGTGTAAGATACTTTGGAATCATCTTACACTTTTGAAACATCTGTGTATCAACTTGTTACGTGCAAAAAGTGTAAGATGGCAGTAAAAACACACGCACTCTTTTACATGAGGGATGACGGGTTGAGAGCAAATATTTGTGTACAAATTGTACACTTTTTTTGATGGGTGCAATGCCTTGGTGTTACCTTTGCAGCACTTTACTTTTGTACTAAACCAAATTGTATTGACTACCATGAAACGAATGCTTA
>ENA-UEOZ01000141-UEOZ01000141.1-human-gut-metagenome-genome-assembly--contig:-NODE-141-length-55976-cov-90.614555_pt1 | contig 55976 bp, 35 predicted proteins | sample MGYA00242898_ERZ507912 | MGnify/ENA primary metagenome ERZ507912 (study PRJEB26167, sample SAMN06115410) | human gut metagenome | host: Homo sapiens | place: China:Chongqing | collected 2016-04-27... | reverse complement strand
CCCAGGGCAAGCGAAGCGACACCCTGGGTATCGCGTGTTGGAGCAGTCGCGCCCTGTAAGGGCAAAAGCTTTAAGCCATGCCGCAATTATTGCACAAGATATACATACACTTCAGCCCGCCTTGGCCAAATCCGCAGCCCTTCACTTAAAGTCCACCGGTATTGTAATCTTTACAGGTGTAGGGTCGCCCTTGTCATCTGTGCCAGGTTTCCATTTAGGCATACGTTTTAGCGCGTCCATGGCAGCCTTGTATATTTTAGCGTCAAAGGCATTCTTCACCTCAAGGTCGGTAGTATGGCCCTTTTCGTCCACAATAAAGCAAATCGTGACAGAGCCCTTTTCATTGCGGTCAATACACTCCTGCGGATAAACGATGTGCTGGTCGAGCCAGCGCATAAAGGCACGCAGTCCGCCCGGAAACTCAGGCATCTGCGACACCTGTTCGGTAGGCACAATCTTCTCCTTGGCTATGGGCAGCGACTTGTCGTGAATGCCCGTAGTGTCCACAATCGGTGTGGTAATAACCTGCTGCTCGGGGTCGTAGTCTATGGGGCCGTCCTGTCCGATGGTTTCGAGCGGAGGCAGTCCGTCAACAATCTTTGGCCTTGCCGACTTGGCACCCGGTGCCGTGCGCACCGTAGGAGCCTGGCGCGCTGTGGCCAGAAACTTCACCTTGTAGCCCTCCTTCAGTTCGGCAGGCTTTTTGGCAAAAGCGTCCTCGGCCTCCTTCATGCCGCGCATAGCCATTATGTGTGCGTAGAGAGCCAGCGACCCCTGCACACTCAGCAAGGCGGCCAAGGCACCGAGCACAATGATGAGCACACGCCGGTAGCGGGCGCCCGTCTGCTCGCGCAGCTTGTAGGCGCCATACGCTTTGTTGCGGCCCTCAAACACCATGTCGCACCATTCCTTTGAATATATGTCTGACGAATGCACTGTTGTTGCCTCCTATTCGTTATTGTTCAGTCGGCGAAGTTACTGAAATCTGCGCGCAACGCAAAACGATAGATTAAAAGACTTGTGCCGAGTAATGATAATATGTATTAAAAAGCCTGCGCTACCCCAGGTGCGCACTCCTGACTGCACCCTGCGCAATGGGGGTGTTTGTCCACGTTTTGCCTATGCCATGAGGATTTTGCCACCAATGCCCATTGCCAACAGTCATATTGGGGTTTGACGGGAATGTAAGATGTTACGGAGTTTGTCTGCATTCTCCGTAACTTTTTACACAGAACATTCTTTTTTCTCAATTAGTATCGTACCTTTGCATACAAAACAGGTTTCGACATGAATAAAGGCTCAATCATTGATACACTGCAACAACAAGGTGGGTTCATAACCACTGGCGAAGTGAAAAGCCGTGGTGAATATGAGCAACTCCGTCACGCTGCAGAAGAGGGGAATTTGGTGCGAATCAGAAAAGGGGTCTATGCAGAAACGTCCGCCTTGGCAAATAATATGATAGATGTTGAGCGGATCGTTCCTCGCGGAGTGCTTTGCCTATATAGCGCATTTTCCCATCATGGACTGTCTACGCAAGTTCCCTCGTCAACTTGCATCGCCATTGATGCCAGGCGCAAAGTTCGTCTGCCTGACTATCCAATCATAGACCTTTACTATTGGAAGAAAGAATATTTGGAGTTTGGCATCATGCAAAAGGAGATATCGGGATATGATGTGCTTATTACAGACCTGGAACGGACAGTTTGCGATGCTGTGAAATACAGAAACAAGATAGGGCTTGATGTCTGTGGCGAAGTTATAGACAGCTATCTGAAAAAAGATAATCGTAATATCTCACTCCTGCATGAGTATGCACAGATATTGAGAGTTAAAAACATATTGACTACATATTTGGAGACAAGATTGTGACAAAGAATATAGGGCGGTCTATTAAGACACGTTTGCTTAACCTTGCCAAAGAGGAGAAGCAAGAGTATATGAAGGTGCTGGTTAGATATTTGCATGAGCGCTTGCTGTTCCGCATATCTGCAAGTCCTTACAAAAGTAATTTCCTGCTGAAAGGCAGTTCTTTATTGTTTGCATTGGATGGTTTCAAAGCTCGTCCAACAATCGACATCGACCTGTTAGGGGAGTGCATCAGTAATGAGAGAGAAAGTTTGAAGGAAACATTCGAGAAAATTTGCAACATAGAATGCGAAGATGATGGCGTTACTTATGATGCAACTTCGCTTGAATTAGAACCGATTGCCGTTGAAAAGAAATATCCAGGCACTTGTGTAAAAGTGGTGGCTCACTTAGATACGATTGTGCAACAGATATCTGTTGATATAGGCTTTGGCGATGTGGTAACGCCTTACCCGCTTTCTTTGGATTATCCGTTGTTACTGCCCAATGTTCCAGCTGTGGAACTATACGCTTATTCTTTGGAAACATTAATAGCGGAGAAATTTCACGCAATGGTCGACCGTGACGAAAGCAATAGTCGCATGAAAGATTTCTTTGATGTGTATCAGTTGTTTGCCAACCATATAATAGACCGAGAACTACTGTCGGAAGCCATTGTCTGTACATTCAAAAACAGAAATACCCCTTACAGAGCAAACCTTATGCTTTTTAGTGATAAGTTCGCTACAGATACGACACGCAATGCTTTGTGGAAGGCTTTCTTGAAGAAGATACGTTGGAAGGAGCGGCTTGAATTCTCTGTTGTAATGAAGTGCATTAAAGAGAACCTGCAAGAGTATTGGAGTGAAGCAATACTTGGATAAGTCATAAGATGCAAAAGGCAAATAAATAAGGCTACTTGCCTATGCAATGTGGCTTTTTTATTGATGTTTGCTTATGCAATAGGAATAAATTGCCCTTGTTTTGCCTATGCAATGTGACATTTTTATCAATGTTTGCCTATGCAATAGGAACAATTTACCCTTGTTTTGCCTATGCAATGTGATATTTTTATTGCTGTTTGCCTATGCAATAGGAATAAATTGCTCTTATTTTGCCTATGCGTTGTGACATTTTTACAGGCAGGGCGGCCGCCCCAGCCTCAGCTTATGTGAAAAACCACGGCGCCAGCCTTATGTTACTTATGTAGCTTATGTACTTATGTCTCCCGCGGTAAGCGGCACAAGGGCGAACTGCCCTTAAAAACACAGAACAAAGTTTATTACTCCAAATGTCGGATAATATATATTCCTGATCAGTTCACTATAATTGATTTGGGTGGCGCATTGACGAAGTCGGGTGATACATTGCTGTCCGGCCAAACGCCTAAGCACCACATAGTAATGCTTAGGCGTTTGACCGGACAGCAATATATTGTTATATACAACTTGAAAAACGTCAATATAGCTACGGCGTCAGCCATCATCAGCACATCAGCATTTCTCGCGTGCTTTGCGCGCCTTATTTATTCTTTCGTCTCACATTAAACTTGATGCCCCCAGCTTTGCCAGCGTGGTACGCCATGTCGCTTTTGCCGTCGTGCGTCAGTTTGTACACTTTGAGCATATCCCCCTCGGCAAACAAGTCGCAGCAGAAGGTGTCTCCCACGCTGAGTTGCGCATTACGGCTCCTTGTCACCTCAAACATATTGTTGCCCAAACACCGGAACGTACAGCTGCGGTCGGGCAGCCAGCGCACTATCACCTCGTCGCCAACCTGCAATTCATTAGACAAGCACGCTTTGCTGAAAAACATTTCGCTCTGCGATGCAATCGTATGTCCCCCCTTACAGAAATACCCCCCCGGTTGCAAAAATCTGCAAAATCGTCAAATCCCAAGAAATTAGCGATCACGTTCAGCGTATTTTTGCTGGGTTTGCTTTCCTGGTCGTGAATATACCCCCACATGCGTTTGAGTGTGGTAGTACTGATATATTCGTGGCATTCGGCAAGCAGCAGTTCGCTCAGATACGCAAAGTCGTGGTTGCGTTTCATTTTAAGCCCGGTCCTTTCCTCTAAGGCATGTAGCAGTTTATCTTTCATTTTAGCAAAAATTCAGTATCTCTATGGGTCGAAAAAGTAAGAAGCTCTCCCGTACCCATTGTTTGGCGGCGTGTTCCTCACCCATTTGTTATGCAAAAGTAGCAATTTATACGCACAAAAAGCATACGAGTCTTAAATAGGACAAATAGGACAATACAGGGTAAGACGGAAGTGTCGTATATTTGCGGGCAGATATTAAATATTAAAGTTAACAGAAAACGCAAAGGAAAGCAAGGTAGCTGTAGCCCTCTCCTTTAAGGTTGAATCGGGCACACACTTGTTAATTGGCATTTATATACAGTAATAAACAAGCGGAAGGACAAGCTAAGAAACAATCAGAAGAACAGACTAAAGAACAAGCAAGAAACGATAAGGCTATAGATAATAAGTAGAGAGTGTCGTTATGCTACTGTTCCTGCTTACAATATAATTTAATCTAATTCAAATTGAAATGAAAAAGAATTTCGTAGGTGAGTTTAGAAAGTACGATAAGATTAATTGTACAATCTTCGATTTGATAGGAGGAGACCTTGAACCCAAACAAACGATGGCTCTTGGGTATCTTTTTAGTAAATCGCGTTCTGCTCTTAATGCTTTCCTGAAACTCATTGGTGTAAAGGTGACATTTGACAAATGTATTGTCGATTGTGAGCCCCGGCGTAACGAAGAAGACAACAATGACAGAATTGACATTTTGCTTCGCTTGTATCAAGACGAACACCCAGTAAAAGCAATTATCATAGAGGCAAAAAGTGTCAAAGCTAAAACCTCTGAAGTTGCTGCCAATAACCAAGTACAGAAGTATGTTAGCTTCCCTCAATTGAAAGACTTCTCTAATATTGAAACTGTTACATTGACACAAGACGTTAAAACGTTGGTTGAAGGCAGTACTTCTATTACCTGGCTTGAATTGGTAAACGAACTGTCTCGTGTTCAAGGAGAAGAACCCATAATTAAAGATTTTATTAACTACATTCTAAACATTAAAGGAAATAATATGAAACATTACGAAGAAGGGATCGTCTCTATTCCCGCAGGAAACTCTTACGAAGCTGTTGTAAGTTCTGGCATATATGAGTGTCCGGTAGATTATAATACTCCCAAAAAGGCCCTATTCATGACGTTTAGAGAAAAGGATGGCGGGGCTATGAGGACATTGTATAAATTGCTTGACGTCTTAGAACTTGATCTTGACGATGAAGCAAGCATTGAAAAAGTCGATAAACAATTAAATCTAAAAGATAGACTTGATCGTTACAAATCTATTGGAACTCCTTCTAAAGGTGTAAAGAAGGTATATGTGCTAGATGTCGATAATGCAATAACTTTGCCGATACCTGTCACTCCGATGGAAAACAATACATCAAAAATTTATTATAAACTTGGTGACTTTATAGGAAAATGTAATACTAATAAGGGAGATAATAAGGACGATTATCGAATTGTCTCGCCTTTTAAGATTGATGGTCACACGCTCAGTGTACCTCGTTCTAAAAGGAATTGCATTCTTAAAAAAGAAGATGGAACCTTGGTAAAAGATTTTTCTTGTAACGAAGGATCTATCGAGCTAAATAAGGAATACGTGTATGAATTATTTGTTCAAGGTGACAAAAGGTCTATAAGATTGAACAAAATACGTATTAGTTATGAAGCTGGCTCGTGGAAAATGTTCTACGATTATAAGAAGTGATGAATTTACAATAGTGTAAGTTTAGTAAGTAAGCACCTCATTCAAGTTGTATTGCATGGGGTGCTTACTGTTTTAAGCCTGATGGGAGTTTGGATTCGAGGCTGTGATTGCATGGCCCTAAAAAGGATAAAAAGGACTATACGAGATAGCGCTTAGATGCTGTATATTTGCAAGCAGATAAAGTACAACAGCATCGATGGATTCCTTCGCAACTTGGCATGCAAGGTGTATGAGAAATCTCAGATAAAACAGAGATTCCTAAAACTCCTCCTCGTGTGTGAAGACTTTAAGCTTTATGCACAAAGAGACAAAACGCTAATCTTATGAAGACACAAATTACCCCCTCCTCCTAAGTTGGTAAATTGAGGTGTAGACAAAGTTGAGGCCTCAAGACAGATTATTGGAACTCTTATTGGGCAGGGGCAAGTTGCTCGAACAGGGTTCTACATTAGGGAGGACGCTTCTGTTGACAGTTCTTCTTGCAACAAATCAAAGACAAATTGGAGACCGAAAGCTTGCGGTTCCTTTGCATACCCATTCTATCCTTTGCATTATGGCGAAGATATTTGCGGGTGATAAAATGCCAAATAGGGCAATCCCTTTCGGTAAATAAAAACAACATGCCGGATATCCCTAAGGGTGACGGCAAAAAACAGAAAAAACATGAGCGTAGTATCAACCGTAGATTATAGAATTGTAGGTGACGAAGAAGTACTTGAAGGAATATATGAAAAGTGCCAGCAGATTATAGATTCTAATGATAGGCCATCATTGGCTCTTTTGTTGGATACTCTCGATATACTGTATACTTGTATGCCTTCGAGCAGAATTTACAGCAGTGAATACTCAGATGGGGTGTTGAAAATCTCGACATGGGAAAATAGTAATGGACCATCAAACTTCCGCCATCTTCTCTGTCGTCACTATGAGGATCTGTGTGTTTCTTTTTGGGAAGAAATTGACGGCGACGGATTTTTTACAAATGATGAAGAACGCATAGCTTACAATCGTGAACTTGGTGAAGTCATGACAAATGATGAAAACTTAGATTATGTAAATGACAAGTTGAAAAAATCTGAAAACCTGAAGGATTTGCAATTCGACACATTCGAGGATTTTCGAGAGTGGTACGAAGAGCATATAGACGAAGCTATTGACGAAGGAATAGAACTAGAAATAGCGGAAGTTATTGAAGATTTCGAAGATTGATAGTATCCTCCTTAATGCCTTTTCGAAATGGCTAAGGACATTAAGGAGGAAAATGTTTTTGAAAACGGCAGAAACTACTTCAGAGGGGTTATTGTATTAACATCAACTTTTAAGTACTTGGGTGGCTTGCTGATGCGATGGGCCTTGGCAGTGATGACAACTAATATAGCTGATACGCCTCGGCGTATAGCAGGAAATAAGGAACGATTATAGGACTTAAAATGAAATGGGACTTCTGCCTTGCTGCTGTGTAAATGGTAACAATAAAGCGGAAGTTCCATTTCAGCTTAATATAAGATGGTGCTCAAGGTTATATTATAAACAGGTGTTCAACCCATCAAACAATTTTATATGTTAACATTCATATTGATGGTAGTAGCAGGCATCGTGCTGTTTGTGGTATTGGGCGTATTGGGTTGGCTGGGGACAGCAATAGATGCTGTGTTCAGTTTGCTGACGGAGGGGGTTGGTAATTGCTTTGGGTGTGTGATAGAATTGGTGCTCATGTTGGTGGTGCTGGGCCTTATTATATCGGCCATTAGCTTGATATCGTGATGGCGAGCAGCTTGTGTGACGTGAAATCAATGAGTTACGTTATTTTATAGGGGGACGCATTGACTAAGTTAGGAGAGCCGCTTACCGCGTGAACATAAGAACACAAGTTTACATAAGAAACACACAAGGCCGCTACGCGGCTGACGGCCACGGACTAACGTCCGGGTGGCCTCAAGAGACATAAGGGCTGGCGCCATAGCGTGCCCAGGCAGCCGCTAACGCGGAGAACATAAGGACAAAAGAACATAAGAATAGAATACGTTTGTGTTAGCCGCTTACCGCGCGAACATAAGAACATAAGCTACATAAGAAACATAATTTGTGTCCGGTGAAACGTAACCATACGAATGGTTTCAAGCACCAAACGCTACCACCAAACGCAAGCACTAATGGGGGCGACGCGTCCCGCGTCGGAATTTTTAAGGCAAAAGTTCACAGACAAGCGTGCAATTAGCGCTGTCTGTGAGCCTTTATTGGGTGTATGAATCTTTGCCTTAATGCCGCGGGACGCGTCGCCCCCATTAGAGGTAGCGTTTTGTGGTAGCGCTTGGTGCTTGACCCCTTTAGCATGTTTACGTTTCACCGCATAGCAATAATTTATAAGAGGGCAAAAACTAAAAAGTTGCACTTGGGACCTTTACCATACTACAAAAACTTTACTTGCCGAGTATCTTACATCTTACACTAATACGCTGCAACTCATTGACTATCAATGTTTTGCATAGTGTAAGATGCTGCCAATTTTACCTACACGCATCCTACACGCATCCTACACACCCCACAAGCTGCCACACGGCACAGGCACGGGAGGAAGATATCACGGCATAGGGGAACAGAAAAGTCTGTTGCTCCGACAGATTCTCCTACGTCCCCGTGGCGTAACCCCCACTGCATACGACAAAACCGACTGCGAGGCAGCGGGGTGGGGTGTGTAAGATGTATGCAGGGGTGTGTAAGATACTTTGAAATCATCTTACACTCTTGAAACGTCTGTATATCAACTTGTTACGCACGAAAAGTGTAAGATGGCAGTAAAAACGCACGCACTCTTTTACAAGAGGGATGACGGGCAAGGGAGCAAATATTTGTGTACAAATTGTACACTTTTTTTGTGGGGTGCAATGTCTTGGTGTTACCTTTGCAGCACTTTACTTTTGTACTAACCCAAATTGTATTGACTACCATGAAACGAATGCTTAACAGAATGCTGCGCTATGCCGATGCCATTGTGAAACGTGGCGTTGACAAACTGATAGACATTATTGCGCATAACCCGGAACTACAAACTAAAAACGCTGAGACTCAAGCCAAAAACGCTACTTCTAATGGGGGCGACGCGTCCCGCGTCGGAAAAATATATAGCTATTATTTAGTAGAGTTCGTATTTCCCTCCTTTCTCTATCCCGACGCGGGACGCGTCGCCCCCATTAGTGGTAGCGTTTTTTTGCAACGCGTTTTTAAGCAACTTAAAAATGCCTCAGAATGGTCTCGCCAAAAGGTATATTTTGAACGCCCTGCCTGTAAGGGCAAAAGCATTACTATACTATGTGCTTTGGAGTTTTACCAGGCAATAATAATATCCATACGTCACCATTCTTATGCGCGCTTTATTTCCCCCCTCTCACCTCGCCAAGCAGGCGCTGCAGACGTTGCAGCAGTTTGGGGCGCTCCTTGGCAATGTCGGTTTGCTCGTAGGCGCTCTTGCTCAGGTCGTAGAGCTGCGGGGTGGGGCGGTAGCCCGTTTCAATTTTTGGCCCCCAGGTAATCATGGGGCCGCCGTCGGAGGGCGAGATGTATTTGTAGTGCTGTGTGCGCAACGTCAGACTGCGGTTGCTGGCCATGCTTATGGCATAATCGCGCGGACGGGTGTCGCGGCCCAACCAGGTGGTGATGTGGTTCTGGCTGTCGTGTGCCTCGGCGGGCTGGAGTGCGACATCGGACAGTGAGGCCAATGAGGCCGGCATGTCGATGAGCGAGCCAAGGGCGTCGCTTGTCATGCCTTGGGCCGCCCCCTCGGGCCAATAAACGATGAAGGGTACAGCCGAACCACCCTCGTAGGCACTGTATTTGCCGCTGCGGTAGGGGCCGCTCGGCTTGTGGGTGCCGCAAAGCTCGATGGCGCGGTCCTGATAGCCGTCGTCGAGCACAGGGCCGTTGTCGCTTGTGATGATGATGAGCGTGTTTCGGTCGATGCCGCGCTGGCGCAGTGCATCGGTGATTTGGCGCACCGTCCAGTCAAACTGCATGATGGCCTCGCCGCGCAGCCCCATCACACTCTTGCCTCGGAAACGCTCGTGAGGCATACGTGGCACATGCACGTCGTTGGTGCACAAGTACATAAAGAAAGGGGTGGCGCGGTGTGAGTCGATAAAGCCAATGGCGTGGCCCACAATGCTGTCGGCAATGCTCTCGTCGCGCCACAGGGCGCGGCCGCCGCCCTTCATGTAGCCAATGCGCGATATGCCGTTGACGATGCTCATGTCGTGACCGTGGCTGGGCTGCAGTTTGGTGAGCAGTTCGGGATTGTTGCGCCCCGTGGGTTCGCCCTCGAAGTTGTGCTGGTAACTCACGCTGATGGGGGCCGAGGCGTCGTAGTTTGCCACACGGCCGTTTTCGATGTACACACAGGGCACGCGGTCGGCGGTGGCTGCCATGATGTAGTGGTAGTCAAAGCCGAGGTCGCGTGGTGTGAGGTCGATGGTGCCGTTCCAATCCTGTGCGGCTGTGCGGCTGCCCAGGCCCAAGTGCCATTTGCCTATGGCGGCGGTGGCATAGCCTGCGCGGTGCATGAGGTCGGCCACGGTGGTTTGGCCAGGTTTTATAATCATGCCGGCATTGCCCGCTGCCACATCGGTGCCGGTGCGGCGGAAAGGGTATTCGCCAGTGAGCAGCGCGTAGCGCGAAGGGGTGGACGTGGAGGCGCAGGCGTGCATGTTAGTCATGCGCACCCCGTTGGCGGCCAAACTGTCGACGGTGGGGGTGCTCACCCGTGTGGCGCCATAGCAGGACAGGTCGCCATAGCCAAGGTCGTCGGCCACGAGTACAATGATATTGGGTTTGAGTTGCTGTGCAGCGGCACACAAGGGGAGGGCTGCCAGCAAGCTTGTAAGTGGTTTCAGCATAATTGGACGCAGAAATAAGTATAGCCCAAAAGTACAAATAAATAGGCATAAAGGGTGCATACACGCCCGAAAATTGTACCTTTGCAAAAGTAAGACATTAAAAAACATACAGATATGAGTACGCTCGAAAAGATTTTTGCAGAGAAACTGCTTAATGTAAAGGCTATTAAGTTGCAACCCGAACAGCCCTTCACTTGGGCCAGTGGCTGGAAGTCGCCTTTCTATTGCGACAACCGCAAAACTTTGGCATTCCCTGCTTTGCGCAGCTTTGTCAAGTTGGAGTTGAGCCGCATCGTGGCAGAAAAGTATCCTGAGGCCGACGCCATTGCAGGTGTGGCCACGGGTGCCATAGCCCAGGGCGCATTGGTGGCCGATGCGCTTGGCTTGCCCTTTGCCTATGTGCGTTCGAAACCCAAAGACCACGGTATGACAAACCTGATTGAGGGTGACCTGCAGAAGGGCATGAAAGTGGTTGTGATAGAGGACCTCATCTCGACCGGCGGCAGCAGTTTGAAGGCTGTTGAGGCTTTGCGCCAGCATGGTTGCGAGGTGATTGGCATGGTGGCCAGCTACACCTATGGTTTCCCCGTGGCCGAAGAGGCTTTCAAGGCAGCTAACGTGGAACTTACCACGCTCACTAACTACGAGGCAGTGGTTGAGGTGGCTCTCGGCACCGGTTATATCAAGCAGGAGCACGTGGCCATGTTGCACGAGTGGCGCGCCAACCCCAGCGAATGGGGAAAGTAAGGCGTTTGGGGCGCAGAAGCGCGCTGATGTGCTAATATGTAAATGTGCAGATGCTCGTTTAGCGCTCTGATATAATAATATAAATGTGCAGATGAAATGCGCTTGTAAACGTCATGCCATCTGCACATTTAATAATTTTATGAATTCACCATGAAACGATTTCTACTCATTATAGCCAGCCTGTTTGTGGGTGGCATATTTCTTGGCGGCTCGAAGGCTGTGGCGCAAAATGCCCAGCAGCTCACGCTCGAGGACATCACAGGCGGCAAGTATAACCCGCAATATGTGTATGGCGTAAATCCGATGAAGGACGGCGAAAGCTATACGCAACTTTCTGACGACAGCAAACGCATCATACGCCGTTCCTTCAAGACTGGTAAGGAAATTGAAGTGCTGTTTGACGCCGACCAGGCACGGGGCGATGCCAAACTGAAGGCCATTGACGGCTACATCATGTCGCCCGACGAACGCCGCATATTGCTGCGTACGCAAACTAAACCCATTTACCGCCGCTCATACACTGCCGAATATTATATATATGATGTGCAGAACAAAAAGTATGAGCCTCTGTCGGACGGCGGGCCGCAGCAAATGCCCCTTTTCTCGCCCGATGGCAATGTCATAGCCTTTGTGCGCGACAACAACCTGTTCCTCGTAAAGCTGCTCTTTGGCAATGCCGAGAGCCAGGTGACGAAGGACGGCAAATTTAACGAGGTGATAAATGGCCTGCCCGACTGGGTGAACGAGGAGGAGTTTACCACAGCCCGTTCGTTCGACTTTTCGAGCGACTCGCAGATGCTTGCCTGGGTGCGCTACGACGAGAGCAAGGTGCCCGTTTACAGCATTCAGGAGTTTAAGGGCGCTTATCCCACCCGTCAGGAGTATGACGAATATCCCGGTGCCTACAACTACAAATATCCTGTGGCCGGTGCCAAAAACAGTGATGTGACGGTGATGACCTTCGACATCAAGAACCGTGTAACCCGCACACTCAAACTCCCGCTCGACTCCGACGGCTATGTGCCACGCATACACTTTACGAGCGACCCCGCCAAACTGGCTGTGGTCACCCTCAACCGCCATCAAAACCGCATGGACATCTACATGGCCAATCCGCGCAGCACAGAGTGCAAACTGGCTGTGCGCGAGGAAAATGCCAAGTATGTGCCCGAGACCGCTTACGGCAGTCTCAAGTTCTATGGCGATCACTTTGGCTACATCAGCGACCGCTCGGGCTACAAGCACATTTACTGGTACAACCTCAATGGCAAGCTTGAGCGTCAGGTGACCAGGGGCAACTACGACGTGTCGGCCTTTTATGGTTATGATGCGCAGAGCGGCCGCTTCTACTACGCGTCGCACCAAGAGAGCCCGTTGCGCACCGCCGTCTATTCGATAGACAAGAGTGGCAAGGAGCGCAAGCTCTCTACCGAGGTCGGTACAAACAATGCCACCTTCAGCACATCGATGAAGTATTTCCTCAATATCTATTCATCGGCCACCCAGCCCCCCGTCACCACCCTGCGCGATGCTGCCAATGGCAAGGTTATATCGACTATGGTCGACAACAAGGCACTGAAAGATAATGTGACACCGCTGCTGGGGCAGAAGGAATTCTTCACCTTCAAAACCTCGGAGGGCGTGGAGCTGAACGGCTGGATGATAAAGCCCCGCAACTTTGATGCCTCAAAGAAGTACCCCGTCATCATGTACCAGTACTCGGGTCCCGGCTCGCAGGAGGTGACCGACTCATGGAACATGGGTTTCTACCCCGGCGGACAGTGGGAGAGCTACATGGCCAACCAGGGCTTTGTGTTTGTGTGTGTAGACGGACGCGGCACAGGCTCGCGTGGTGCCGACTTTGAAAAGTGCACCTACCTCAACCTTGGCGACAAGGAGTCGAAAGACCAAGTGGAGGCCGCGCTTTACCTTGGCTCGCTGCCTTATGTTGACAAGGACCGCATAGCCATCTGGGGCTGGAGCTTTGGTGGCTTCAACACGCTGATGTCGATGAGCGAGGGCCGCAAGGTGTTCCGTGCCGGTGTGGCTGTGGCCGCTCCAAGCAACTGGAAATACTACGACACGGTGTACACCGAACGTTACATGCGTACCCCGAAGGAGAACCCCACGGGTTATGCTGTCAACCCCATAGAGCGTGCGGCTAACTTGAGCGGCGACTTGTTGCTCATTCATGGCACGGCCGACGACAATGTGCACTTCCGCAATTTTACCGAGGTGAGCGAAGCCTATGTGCAGCAGGGCAAGATGTTCCGTCAGCAAATATACACCAACCGCAACCACAGCATATTTGGCGGCAACACCCGCCTGCATCTGTTCAAAACCATCAGTGATTACTTTGTTGAGAAACTGAAGTAAGTAATTGGTACATACAACGGCAAAAGCCCCAATCATTAGCCAAAGTTTAACGCCTGACGCTAATGATTGGGGCTTTTCTGTGTTTTTTTCGTATTTTTGCAGCGTTATGGATAATCCGAGCACACCACACATACTCATTATATACACGGGCGGCACCATCGGTATGATTGAAAATCCCGAAACAGGTGCGTTGGAGAACTTTGATTTTGAACAGTTCAAGCTCCATGTGCCCGAACTCCGCCAGTTCAATTACCACATTGATGCCCTGGCCTTTGACCCGCCGATTGACTCGAGCGATATGGAGCCGCGCTATTGGATAAAGATGGCGCACATCATAGCCGACCATTACAACCATTATGACGGTTTTGTGCTGCTGCATGGCACCGACACCATGGCCTACACCGCGTCGGCCTTGAGCTACATGCTCGAAAATCTGGGCAAGCCCGTCATCATTACCGGTTCGCAGTTGCCGATAGGGCAGTTGCGCACCGATGGCAAGGAAAATTTGCTGACGAGCATCGAGATAGCTGCAGCACGCGACCAAATGGGGCACCCCGTGGTGCCTGAGGTGTGCATATTTTTCGAGAGCCGCCTGATGCGTGGCAACCGCACTACCAAAATAAACTCTGAGGGCTTCAATGCCTTCCGTTCGTTCAACTTGCCGTCGCTGGCTCATGCCGGCATTCACATCAAGTACGAAACGCACCTTATTCGTCGTCCGCGTCCCGATGCACCCTTCCGTCCGCACTATTTGCTCGACAACAATGTGATGATTCTCACACTCTTCCCCGGCATTCGCAAGGAGGTGATAGACACCATGCTCAGCGTGAGCGGGCTGCGTGCGGTGGTGATGAAAACCTTTGGTGCGGGCAATGCACCGCAGAAACCGTGGTTTGTCGAGAGCATTCGCAAACTTGTCAACCGCGGCGTCATAGTGGTCAACATCACGCAGTGCTTCAAAGGCACGGTTGAGATGCACCGCTACGAAACGGGGTTGCAACTGTTGCAGGCCGGGGTGATAAACGGCTACGACTCTACTGTTGAGGGCATGATAACCAAACTCATGTTCTTGCTCGGACATGGCTATTCGCACAACGAGATAGTCAGACTGATGAATACCAATATTGCAGGCGAAATAACGGTGTGATGCTCGCAGCGCCCGCAGATGTGCAAATGCTTGTGGAGTTAGCTGATGTGCGAATGTGCGGATAATGCGCGCCATATTGTCCTAACACGTAACGACGATGAAATACCTTTACATACTTATAACCGCGCTGCTGCTTGCAGCGTGCAGCGTTCCCGCCACCCACAGCGGCGAGGGACAACCTGTCAGCCTCAGTCATGCCACATTGCTCGGCATGGCTGAGGCTGACAGCTTTGTGGTAGCGACTGTTAAAAATCCGTGGGACACTACCCGCACACTTGCCACTTACGTCATGGTGCCCGACTCGTTGCCCATGCCCAGCCACCTGCCGCAGGGCACTGTGGTGCGTACACCGCTGCGCCGTGCCGTGGTCACTTCGGCCGTACATCTGGCATTGCTGGCCGACCTCGACGCATTGGACGGCGTGGGCGGTGTGACCGATGCCGGCTACATAGTGAGCCAGCGCATAAAGGACTATTTGCAGCGCCACCCCAATGTGGCCGACATGGGGCAGAGCATGCAGCCCAATGTGGAGCGTATGCGCATGAACAAGGTAGACGCTGTGCTGGTGTCGCCCTTTGAAAATGCCGGACATGGCGCGCTCGACAATGCCGGCATACCCCTCATAGAGTGTGCCGACTACATGGAAACATCGCCCCTGGCCCGTGCCGAGTGGATGCGTTTTTATGGCCGCTTGTTCGGGGTGGGGCAGCGTGCCGACTCACTGTTTGCCGTAGTGGAACAGGCTTACCTCGCTTGCAAAAAGCGTGTGGCCCGAGGGGGCAGTGGCCCTCGCCCCACGGTGATGAGCGACCTCATGCAGCGCGGCACATGGTACCAACCCAGCGGACGCAGCACCATGGGGCAGTTTATAGCCGATGCCGGAGGCCGCAACCTGTGGGCCGACCGCACAGAGAATGGCAGCGTGTCGCTCAGTTTTGAAAGCGTGTTCCAACGTGCTGCCAGGGCCGATGTGTGGCTCGTAAAGTACGGACAGCAAACCGACCTCAGCTATGCACAGATGCTGCGCGATATGCCGCAAGCCGCACAGTTTGCCCCGTGGCAGAAGCATCGTGTCTATGCCTGCAACACCTTCAGCGTGCCTTTTTATGAAGAAGTGCCCTTCCACCCCGAGCGCCTGCTGCAGAACCTTGCCGACATATTCGGCGGCCGTACCCCGCAGGGCAGTGATGTTTATTACACCCCTGTAAAGCAATAGCCCATGAGAGTCTCCATATCCTTGCTTCTCATGTTATCCCTCCTCGCCCTGTTTACCGGCAGTGTGAGTTTGACACCCGTACAGGTGTGGCAGTCGCTTTGTGGCGGAGGCGATGAGGCTGTGCGCTACATAGTGTTTGAGTCGCGTATGCCGCAAATGCTCACCGCCATATTGGCAGGTGCCGCCCTGGCGGTGAGCGGACTTGTGATGCAAACCCTCTTTGCCAATCCGCTGGCCGACCCCTCGCTGCTTGGTGTCAACAGCGGCGCCTCGCTTGGTGCCGCCATAGCCCTGCTGGCGTGTGGTGGCAGTGTGGTGGTGGGCGGTGCCGCCCTGTCGGGGGTGGTGCTCACCATTGCCGCCTCGTTTGTGGGCGCGTGTGCCGTCATATTGCTGCTCAGCGTGTGCAGCCACTATTTGCGTGGCACATTGGCGCTGCTTGTGGCCGGTGTCATGCTCAGTTTTGGCATATCGGCCGTCATTTCGTTGCTCAACTTTTATGCCACGGCCGACGGCGTGCGCTCCTATGTGGTGTGGGGCATGGGCGACTTTTCGGGCCTCACTATGCAGCGCATACCCCTGCTTGCCGCGTTGGTGGCAGTGCCCTCGCTCATGCTGCTGGCCGCAGCCCGTCCGCTCAATGCCTTGCTGCTCGGGGCCGATTATGCCACCAACCTTGGCATACGCGTCAAGCGTGTGCGCACCATTTTGCTTCTGCTCACCGGACTGCTCACTGCGGCAGTCACCGCCCTGTGCGGCCCTATTTCGTTCATAGGCTTGGCCGTGCCGCATATTGTACGCCTGCTCATGCACACTGCCGACCACCGCCGCTTGTTGCCCGCCACCTTGGTTATGGGTGCCAACGTGGCATTGCTCTCATTGTTGCTCACCCATTTGCCCGGCGAGCGCGGCACACTCCCCTTGTCGGCCATCACCCCGTTCATAGGCGTGCCGGTGGTGGTGTACATTTTGTTGCGCAGGCGCAGTGGGTGAGTGCTTGATAGCTCTTGATAGTCATGCAAACGGACTCAAGCGCCAAACGCTGCCACTAATGGGGGCGACGCGTCCCGCGTCGGTTTTTTCAGCAGCTTCGTCCCGCGGGGAAATGCAATGTTCATACACTAAATAAAGGCTCGCAGACAGTTCTAATTACACTTTCTGTCTGTGAGCCTTTGCCTTAATTCCGACGCGGGACGCGTCGCTCCCATTTGAGGTAGCGTTTGGTGCTTGAGTTCGTTAACCTGTCAATCAATAATTCTGCCAATGGGTTATTGCAGCCCCTTCGTCAAGAAATGCCGCAAGTGAAGGTGGGTAATGCCGTTATAATCGTTCTTAGTAAGTAAGGGTGTCATCGAGATGACGTATTTGGGATAGTTGTCTTTGATGGCTCGCAGGTTGCCAAACTCCCGTTCGCGTGTGGCCTCGTCGGCAATAATGTACGATGCCTGTATATAGGCGCGTTGCCCGTCGGCTTTGGTACACACAAAATCGATTTCGGCAGCTTGTAATTGTCCCACACAAACCTTGTAACCCAAACGTACGAGGTGCTGGTAGATAACGTTTTCAATCACCTTTTCAATGTCTCCCTCCCGTGTGCCTCCTGCAATGGCATTGCGTATGCCGTTATCTTCAAAGTAAAACTTGTCGTTCGTTTCAAACAGCCGTTTGCCGTGAATGTCGTAGCGGTTAACCTTGTGTAAGATGTAGGCTTCGCAGAGATATGACAGATAGTTGATGATGACCGACGAGGTGATGCTCTCGCCTTGCGACTTCATGAATTTAGCTATGCTGTTGGCCGAAATGAGTTTGCCTGTGTTGTCGGCCAAGAAGCGTACCAAATTTTCAAGGAATGGTATGTTCCTGATATTATTGCGCATGATGACGTCTTTCAACAAAACCGTGTGGTAAATGTCCATTTGATACTCACGGGCGTCGTCCTCGTTGAGCCCTATGCGCAGCAGGCCAGGCAAACCGCCATATTGTATGTATAGCGCCAGTGACTCGTCGTTGTCGGCGAGCTTGTGAAATGTCAGAAATTCAGCATAGCTTAGCGACTGTATATAAATTTCCTTGTAGCGTCCTCCTATCAGTGTGCTCAGTTCGTTGCTCAGCATGCGTGCGTTGCTACCAGTAATGATGATGTCCGTGTCGGGCTCAGTGCGATAGCTGCGCACCGTGCGCTCAAACTCATCAATGTCTTGAACTTCGTCAATTAAAATGTAGTTATGTTTGCCTTCAACCCATTGGGCTTCGATGTACTGGTTGAGGTCTTGATAGTTTTTGATGGTATCGAATGCACGTTTCTCTTTGTCAATGAATATTACGTTATTGCTTGAATTCGATGTCTTGGCGTCGCGAACCATTCTCAGCATATAGCTTTTGCCCACACGCCGTTGTCCTACTAAAACGATTATCAGCCCTTTGCCAAGGTGCTTTTCTATCTGGTTGATGTAAAGTGATCTCTCGATGCTTTCCATGCTTTTATCTTTTATACTTACAATTATTGGCAAAAGTAGCGATTTTATCTTTTATAATGAACAAAATCATGAGATTTGGTGATTTTGTTCATTATAGAAGATAAAATCTGAGGCTTGGCCCGCATAGCAGTTTGTGGCGAATAAAACAGTAATAGGCGCGGCATAAAGCGTAATTTGCTGAAAATGTGTAATTTTGCACACCTCATTTAGATGAAATAGTATATTATGCAAGGATTTATTGAAACCGAAGAAATAAAGGCCGAAACCGCCATATTGGTAGGTTTGATAACCAAGAACCAAAATGAGCGCAAGACCAACGAATATCTTGACGAACTGCAGTTTCTGGCCGAAACGGCAGGGGCCGTCACCGTCAAGCGCTTTACGCAAAAGCTCGACGGGCCCTCGTCGGTAACCTATGTGGGTAAGGGTAAACTCGAGGAGATACGCGCCTACATCGAAGCCGAGGAGGACGCCGAACGCGAAATAGGTATGGTGATTTTTGACGATGAACTCTCTGCCAAGCAGTTGCGCAACATTGAGCGCGCCTTGGGTGTGAAAATTCTCGACCGCACCAACCTCATTCTCGACATCTTTGCCATGCGTGCCCAAACGGCCAATGCCAAAACACAGGTGGAGCTGGCACAGTATCGCTACATGCTGCCCCGTCTGCAACGACTCTGGACCCACCTCGAGCGTCAGGGCGGCGGCTCAGGCTCGGGTGGCGGCAAGGGTTCGGTAGGCTTGCGTGGACCGGGTGAAACGCAGCTCGAAATGGACCGCCGTATCATTCTCAACCGCATGGCGCTGCTCAAACAGCGTTTGGCCGACATCGACCGCCAAAAGAGCACACAGCGCAAAAACCGCGGGCGCCTCATACGTGTGGCGCTGGTTGGCTACACCAATGTGGGCAAATCAACACTTATCAATTTGCTGGCAAAGACCGACGTGTTTGCCGAGAACAAATTGTTTGCCACGCTCGACACCACCGTGCGCAAGGTCATTATTGACAACCTGCCATTCTTGCTGGCCGACACCGTAGGGTTCATACGCAAGCTGCCCACCGACCTGGTAGAGTCGTTCAAGAGCACCCTCGACGAGGTGCGCGAGGCCGACCTGCTGGTGCACGTGGTTGATGTGTCGCACCCCGACTTTATGGAGCAAATTGAGGTGGTGAACAACACCCTGCGCGATTTGGGGTGTGCCGAAAAGCCGCAGTTGCTCGTGTTCAACAAAATGGACGCCTACACTTGGACCGAAAAGGACCCCGACGACCTGACTCCCGCCACCCGCGAGAATGTGTCGCTCGACGAACTCAAACACACGTGGATGGCCAAAATGGGCGACGACTGCATCTTTATATCAGCCCGCGAACGACAAAATATTGACGAACTCAAAGAGCTGTTCTATGCACGCGTCAAGCAGTTGCATGTGCAGAAATACCCTTACAACGACTTCTTGTTCGAGCACTACGAGCAGCAGTAAGCTGTTGCGATGGGGCATTATTACGGTTACGGGAGGGCGTTTTCCCGGTTGCGGGAGGGCGGCGTGCCGATTTCTCCGACAAAAATTCCGTCCTCCCGCCACCGTAAAACGCCCTCCCGCCACGTGTGGCAGCACCCCTTGCCAGCGGCAATGCGCGTCCGCCACGTGGCAGAACTTTGAAATGCAAAATACTTAACAACCAATCATTTAGTGAAACCTTTAGTAAAGCGGCAGTATATTCTGCCCTTCGTGCTCATCACCTCCCTCTTCTTTTTGTGGGGGGCGGCACACTCCATTCTCGATGTGCTCAACAAGCACTTCCAGACCGTCATACCCGGCATGAACCATGCCCATTCGTCGATGGTGCAAGTCATGTTCTACCTGGGCTATTTTGTAATGGCCATACCTGCGGGCATTTTGATTGACCGCCGCGGCTACCGCACGGGCGTGGTTGCGGGTTTGCTGCTCTACGGCTTTGGCGCCCTGTTGTTTTGGCCCGGCGCACAGGTCATGTCGTTCAACTTCTTCCTTGTCTCGCTCTTCATCATAGCTTGCGGACTGGTGTTTCTTGAAACGGCAGCCAACCCCTACGTTACCGAACTTGGCGACCGTGAGACTGCCCCCTCGCGCCTTAATCTGGCCCAGTCGTTCAACGGCCTTGGCTGCGTGTGCGGCCCTCTGTTTGGTGGACTCCTGTTGTTTTCCGACGGTGGCGGCAACGAGCGCATAGCCCTGCCCTATGTGGCGATGGCGGTGGTGGCCCTGCTCGTGGCTGTTGTGTTTGCGCGTGTCAAACTGCCCGAAATTGTTCATGCCGACACCGATGCCCCCAGTGCCCCCAGTGCGGCACAAGGCCATGTGCTGACCCGTTTGTTCAAGAACAAAGCCTTCATGTTCGGCCTTTTTGCCCTGTTCAGCTATGAGGTGTCGGAGATATCCATCAACAGCTTCTTTATCAACTATGTGGCCGATGGCGGCTGGATGACCCCGCGTGATGCCAGCATCGCCCTGTCGTTTGGCGGGCTTGGCCTGTTTATGCTCGGTCGTGTGGTGGGCAGCATCGTCATGCAGCATGTGGGCAGCGAACGCGTGTTGCGCTTGTGTGCCATAGGCACCTTTGCCACCACCTTTGCCGTAGTGCTCAACCTTGGCGTGCTGTCCATGGCAGCCCTTGTGCTGGTGTATGTGTTCGAGAGCATCATGTTCCCCACCATCTTTGCCCTGTCGCTGCGCGGGCTCGGTCCGCTCACCAAGCGTGCCTCGTCGTTGCTCATGATGACTCCCGTGGGTGGTGCCGTAGGCCCTCTGCTCATGGGTTTGGTGGCCGATGCGTCCACCATGTCGGTGGCTTTCATCGTGCCGTTGGTGGGGTTTGCCAATGTGGCCGCCTTTGCCTTTGCCCGCAGCAAGCAAACGTGCTGAAAACGGCCTCCCCGTTGCCGTGCAGACGGGGTAAATAGGGCAAAATAGCAATTTGTGCGTAAAAAATGGCCGAATAATTTGGCCCGTATTACAAAAGTGCGTATCTTTGCACTCGCTAAACCGCCACAAGGCAGTGAGGCAATGATACGCAATGCGGAAATAGCTCAGTTGGTAGAGCACAACCTTGCCAAGGTTGGGGTCGCGAGTTCGAGTCTCGTTTTCCGCTCTCAAAATCGAAGCACAGTCGTTCCATTCGTAAGGAAAGACTATTTCGAGCGAAACAAACTTTTATACATTCAAATTACAAACTGGAGAGGTGGCGGAATTGGTAGACGCGCTACTTTGAGGGGGTAGTGACAATTGTGTCGTGGGAGTTCGAGTCTCCTCCTCTTCACTTGTTTTTGACATGTTGCGGAAATAGCTCAGTTGGTAGAGCACAACCTTGCCAAGGTTGGGGTCGCGAGTTCGAGTCTCGTTTTCCGCTCTCAGGTCGCTCGAATGGTGGAATGGTAGACACGAAGGACTTAAAATCCTTTGGGCAGAAATGTCCGTGCGAGTTCGAGTCTCGCTTCGAGCACACTATTGTTATACTATTAAGCCGCCACGTTACAAGCGTAACGCGGCGGTTATTTGTTTATAGGGCCAAATGGGTGGGGGAGAAGTGTGCACCTTGCGTGTAATTTACCCGCCGCTCGGTCGTGGAGTCGGTGGCTGAGGCTGAGGAGAGGTGCGCATCTTGCGTGCAATTTACCCCCGATTTTTGTCAACTTGTACAATAAGCCGGGCATCTTATACATGCAGTGAAGAAATAATTGGAAACCGAAACGGGCATCACTAATTTTGCGCTGTCAAATAACAAATGTATCACATTAAAACGACAGAAAATTATGAAAAAGTTTTTCTTCACAATGGTGCTCGCTGCTACTGCATGCACCGCAACTTTTGCTAACACAACAGTACAACACGACAATGGCGATGACAATGTGCTTGCCACCACTCTGCAACAAGTAAAGCAGAGAATAGCCAGTGCGCCGTCGGGCACCACCTATGGCGTGGTGAGTGCCAAAAACGGCAATGTGGTGGTAAACACGCCCCTTGGCAAGTACACCATCAAGCGCGCAAGCGATGGCACCTACTCGTTTATGGGCATGACGGCCCGCATCGTTTCGGTGCGAAATGGCGTATACACCATCAAGACATCACTCGGCACATGGGTGGTTGATGTGGCCAAAGGTACGGTAAAGAAAAAGTAACTGGGTGGTGCACGCTGCCGGTGGTGATTATAAATGGCGGCAAGTAGTATGAAGGGGCGATGCTGACAGTCAGGGCATTTGCTTATAGTATATGCTTTGGCGAAATTAGTAGACAAGTTGACAAGTGAACGGGGTAACAGGTAAGTTTGCCAGGTTCCTTACTATTTAGACTTTAGGAGGATAAGTAGTGTATGGCATACTTACTTGTTAACCTGTCAACTTGTTAACCCGTTACCAAGAATTCCCCAACGGGTATAGTATAGATTTTGAACACCTGCTTATGGAATGGCTTAAAATATCTACATCAACAGAACTTGTGCGTATCCAAACAGAGGATATAGCGTTCATATCTGCCGATGGCAACTATTCGGACGTATATATTACCAATGGCAAACCGCACAAGATGACCTTCAAGCTGCATTTCTTTGACGAGAAACTGCAGTTGCTTGCCGACAAAATGTTTGTACGTGTGGGCAAGAGCCTCATTGTCAACCGCAATTACATTTATGTCATCAACACGGTAAGTCAGGAACTGTTGCTCTCTGGCAATCGCTTGAGAGTTGACTTTAAGCTGAAAGCGTCGAAGGAGGCACTCAAACAGTTGAAAACTTTAATGGAAAAGGAGGACTGGCAATGACAAACGACAAGCGTATGAATGATAAGACAGTTATCATAATAGATGAAAAGCCTGATGTCATTCCCGGACAGCCTGAAGGCGAGGTGCCTGTCATTACCATCGAGGATGGTGGCTCGCCTCAAATCGCACGGTCTGCCAAAATGCAGCGTGGTCGCAAATGGCCCACACTTGTGGCTGCTGCCATAGTTGCCATAATGGTGTGCGTGTGTGGTTTTGGGGGGTGGAAGGTTTACCGCTATTTTTATGATTTTGGTGTGCCTGTCGGCATATCGCCCTCACAGAATTTGGAAAAACTTGAGCGGACATCGGCAACCAAATCTGTAAAAGGCCGGATAGAGGTGACCAGCGACTCGATACTGGGTGTGGCCATGACCTTTTACAAAATAGACAACCTTAAAGCCGAGATTGTGCTGTCGCCACCCGACACTGCCGATACCAGCCTTATGCTTAGCACCCGCTGCGCAGATTTCACTGCCGAGGGACAGTATCTGGGCTCTCTCGTAGTGAACGGCAGGGTGTTGCAAACCGACCGCTCCCGTGCGGGCTATTGTGCCATGGCTAACGGCAATGTGGTGATAGGTGTGTCGCGCAGCGAGAAGCTGAAGGACTATTGTGCCGAGCGGGGCGGGGCTTTCTTCCGCCAGTTTGTACTTGTGTCCGATGGTGTGTTGCCCAGCCGTTTTGTGCTGCATGGCAAGGTGGAGCGCAGGGCCTTGGCGCGCATGTCTGACGACAGCATCTGGTTTGTCGAAACGCGTCATAAGGAAACCCTGTGGGACTTTGCTGATGCGCTGCGCGAGTATGGCTTTGTTGATGCCATATATATAACAGGTCGTTCAAACCGCTCGTGGTATCGCTCAGACGATGGTGTCATTCACCATATCGGGGCGGGTGATGAAAGCTCCAATGTCGCTAACACAAAGGCCACTGTGCCCTGGTTGGTGTTTAAGTGTAAATAGCAAGTATGGCGTTGATGCTTGTCGTAGGATAGTAATGCGGAGTGCATTGTTATTCGGTTGCGGCAATCATCAACGCCATTTTAAGTAGGTGCGCAAAATTGGCTTCAAAAACGGGAAAACTTTTTTTGGGGGGGCTGAAACGTGCTGCAAGAAACGCAAGCGCTAATGGGGGGCAACGTGTCCCGATGCTGCTGAAAAATTCTCCGATGAACGCGCGACGCGGCTGCTGAAAACACCCCGACGCGAGACGCGTCGCCCCCATTAGTGTTTGCGTTTCTTCAAGCACCAAACGCTACCACCAAACGCTAGCTCTAATGGGGGCGACGCGTCTCGCGTCGGGGTATTTTTCAGCAGCCTCGTCCCGCATTTTTTCAGCAGCCTCGGGACGCGTCGCCCCATTGTGTCACTACACAATGGAGCGATGTGGTGAGAAAGTCTACCTGTTGTGGCGCCATGTGCGCCACTTGTGCAGCAGCCACCATTGGGCGCGCAACAAACCGAAACTGTGGAACGGCCAGTAAAATGGGTGCAACTTGATGCGCCAGGCGATGAGGCTGCGGCTGAAGGTGGGCAACACCCGCGCCATGCGTTGTAGCACCTCGCAGCGTTCGGCAGGCGTAAAGTGGGCTTTGTTGTCGAGCAGAAACAGGTAGCTGCCAATCATGTTGCACCACCGCTGCGTTTCGCACAAGCGTAGCGCCTCGGCAGCGTGGTGCGGAATATGCCCTTGGGCCGCCTCGGCCTCGATGGCCCGCCTCTTGTCCAGGTCGGCCTCAAGACACGCAAAGCGGCGCATGGAGCAGGCACGGGTGGTGGAAGCCGGGTTCTGGCGGTAATAGTAGCGCCCCTGGCACATCACCACGCGGCGGGCATTAAGGTAGTGCAGGTGCGTCACATGGTCGTCGGTGTAGAGTATGCTCGATGCGTCGTAGGGGAAGCGCTTGTGCAGCGTGGTGCGCACCACATACACCCCGTGAATGGCCCAGTTGTCAAGGCTCAGCATAAAAGCCTCCTCGCCTGTCAGTGCCTTTTTGCCGCCGGTGTGCAGGGGGTGCTCCACCTCATGTCCGTCGTCAGGGTAGTACTTTATCAGGCGCATCACGGCACAATCGTTTGCCGGGTTCTGTGCCAGCGCCCTGAGAGCCTGTTCAAGCGCGTCGGGTGCCAACCAGTCGTCGCTGTCCACAAAGGTGGTAAATTCACCCGTGGCAATTTGCAGTCCCAGGTTGCGTGCCGCGGCTTGTCCGCTGTTGTGCGGTGTGCGCAGCAGCGTGATGCGCGCGTCGCGCTGGGCGTAGTCTGCCAATATCTGTGGCGACTGGTCGGTTGAGCAGTCGTCAATACATATTATTTGTATGTCGCGCAACGTTTGTCCGCACAGCGAATCGAGGCATTGCGGCAGATATGGCGCGGTGTTGTAAACGGCAACGAGTATCGATATTTGAGGCATATTAAGTAGGTGTTCAAAATTATTTTATACAATCAGTAGGTGCCATTTTCACATTGAAAGCACATTCTCGAGACGCATCTGTCCCCTTCGGCCTCGGTCACATAGCCCGCTATGACCCCCTTCGGTTCCCCCGTTATCGGGGGACAGAAACCCTCACCCGAAGGGAACATCTGCGCCCCGATAATGCACTTTCAATGTAAAAATAATTTTGAACACCTACTTAGCAAGTAGTGATAGTTGGTGGTGGACAAGTGGGCAGTTGTCAAGTGGGCAGCTATTCAGTGGGCAGCTATTAAGAGGAAGTTATTCAGCTAATGTCGTCAAGAGTTTGTTATTCAGTGCGTCCCCTCTTTAATCGTTGCATCACCTTGGCCACCATGCCCGTCTCCTTGTTGAGCTGGCGCAGCGAGAGCCAGATAGAGGTCAGCGCCACTACGGCGCCAACCATACAGCGTGGTGCAAGCGGCAGTTCGAGGGCGGCATATACCGCACCGCATAGCAAGGCAAACTGCGCGGCATAGATGTGCCAGGCTTGGCAGCGGAACTGGTAGTGGTACTTGTAGCGGTAGTAGCCATGTATGAGCAGCAGGTCGAGTAGACCCATGACCGACAAGGCCCAGCCCGTACCGTTGAGGCCGTAGTAGTGGTAGGCCACAGGCACTGCGGCAGTGAGAGCCACATCGTATATCAGCTCCATGGCCATGTAGGTGCGAGAGTGGCCGGCAGCTAACGGCAGGTATGCGGCTGGCAGGGTGAAGGCTCTGAAAAACATGTAGAACACGGCACAGGTGGACATGCCCACGGCTGTGGCAAATTGGGCCGAAAACAGCAGCCGCACCACAAAAGGCATTAACAGCACAAACACCACCAGCACAGGCGACACCAGCAGGGCGCACACCTCAATTTGTTTGTTCACCGCATCGTTCATCAATGTGCGCTGGTGCATCACGGCCGACAGGCGCGGGTAGTAGTCGTTTTCAACCGCCAAGAATACCAGCGAGGTGTAGCTCACTATGAGCATGTAGCCGCAGTTGTAAAAGCCCACCACGTCCATGCCGCCATCGCGCAGCAGCAGAGCGCGCATGGCGTACTCGGCCCCCTGGCCAAAGGCGCCCGACACAATGTAGGCCACGCCCAACTTGATGAATGGCACACCACGCCCCAGCGCCTTGCGGCTGAACAGCGGGCAGTGCCAGGGCATCACGCGGGTGGCGTAATATAGGTGTATGGCCATGATGAGCAAGTTGCACAGCAGCAGTGCCGGCACGATGGCCGCCATGCCCCACAGGGCGTAAAGCGGAATGTACACCACCACCGAGGCCACAGCCGCCAACATTGACACAAAGGCCACACGCTTTAAGCGTTTAAGCCCCTTGAGTATGGCCATTTCGCCGCCCGTCACAGCCAGCATGCCCACCATGGGCGACAGCAGGGCAATGCTCAGGGTGTAGTCGTGATTGCCAAAGGTCAGCCAGCTGATGAGCGGGCTCAGCATGAGGCATACTGCCGTGCCAAACAGGGCCGTTATCATGCACCACACACGTACCGACTCCACACTGCGGCTGGTGGCTGCAGCGTCGCCCGCGGCATGGCATTCGGCCACGTCCTTCACGGCGCTGAACGACACGCCCAGATTGGTGCACTGGCTCACCAAGCTGGCCATGGTGTTGTACAGATTGATGAGCGCAAGGCCCGACGGGCCAAGGAATAGTGCCACCACTTTGGTGCGCACCACACCGGCCAGCATCGACAGACCTTGCACACTGCCAAACAGACCCGTGTATTTTAACACGTGTCCGAAGCTCGTCTTGCCTTGTGTGTTGCCTTGTGTACTATTGCTCATGACACTCGTTTTGCTCGCAAATATGTTGATATGCAGATGTGCAGATGGGGCCGTTAACCAAGAATCTCGTCAACGGGCGTTAATGATATAAACGGAGGGGTGCGCAAATTTACGCTTTTTTGTAGCAGCGTCCAACAAAATACTTTGCGCACTCCGCTTTTTTCCCTAAATTTGCAGCATTATCGAAAATCATCAAAATCCTTACCACGATATGATATTGTTTTTTACAACTCCGCAGAAGAGCGTGATTGCCACTCAGGTAGATCACAAGCTCTCTGAGAACGAAGTGGAAGAACTGTGCTGGCTTTATGGCGGTGCCAAGCTTGAAGAGGCTGACGCGCTGAAAGGCTGGTTTGTAGGCCCCCGCCGTGAAATGATTACGCCTTGGAGCACCAATGCCGTAGAGATTACACAAAACATGAATCTCCGCGGCATTGCGCGTATTGAAGAGTATTTCCCTGTCAAGAGCGAAGAGGCCGATCATGACCCCATGTTGCAGCGTATGTACAATGGTCTTGATCAGGAGATTTTTACGGTCAATATCAAGCCTGCTCCCATTGAGTACATATCAGACCTCGAGAGCTACAACGAGCAAGAAGGTCTTGCGCTCTCGCCTGCCGAAATTGAATATCTGCATGGCGTAGAAAAGCAGCTCGGCCGCCAGCTCACCGACTCTGAGGTGTTTGGCTTTGCACAAATCAACTCAGAGCACTGCCGTCACAAAATATTTGGTGGCTCGTTCATCATTGATGGCAAGGAAATGCCTTCGTCGCTCTTCGCCATGATTAAGAAGACGACTAAGGAAAACCCACACCACATTATTTCGGCCTACAAGGACAATGTGGCTTTTGCCCAAGGCCCAGTAGTGGAACAATTTGCCCCGGCCGACCACGCTACAAGCGACTGGTTCCGCGTTAAGGATATTGAGAGCGTTATCTCAATCAAGGCTGAGACGCACAACTTCCCCACCACCGTAGAGCCCTTCAATGGTGCGTCAACCGGTACGGGGGGCGAAATACGCGACCGTATGGGCGGTGGTGTCGGCTCATGGCCAATTGCCGGTACGGCAGTTTACATGACAGCCTATCCGCGCCTTGATGGTGGCCGCGAATGGGAGGATATTCTGCCCGTGCGCCAGTGGTTGTACCAGACTCCCGAACAGATATTGATCAAGGCCTCGAATGGCGCCTCAGACTTTGGTAACAAGTTTGGCCAACCCCTCATTGCCGGTTCGGTGCTCACCTTCGAGCATCAGGAGAATGGCGAGAAGTATGGCTACGACAAGGTTATCATGCTGGCAGGTGGTGTGGGCTACGGCACCAAACGCGACTGCTTGAAAGGCACCCCGCAGAAGGGTAACAAGGTTGTTGTGGTAGGTGGCGACAACTATCGCATCGGTCTGGGTGGCGGCTCAGTAAGTTCTGTCGACACCGGCCGTTACAGCAGCGGCATCGAGCTCAACGCCGTGCAGCGCGCCAACCCCGAAATGCAGAAGCGTGCCAACAACCTGGTGCGCGCCTTGTGCGAGGAGGACGTCAACCCCGTAGTATCTATCCACGACCACGGTTCGGCAGGCCACGTTAACTGCTTGAGCGAGTTGGTTGAGGAGTGCGGTGGACAAATCGACATGACCAAGTTGCCCATTGGCGACCCCACACTCTCGGCCAAGGAAATCATTGCCAACGAGAGCCAGGAGCGCATGGGCTTGCTCATACAAGAGGAGCACATCGAACACGTGCGTCAAATTGCCGAGCGCGAGCGCGCCCCGATGTATGTAGTGGGCGAAACCACAGGCGACGCACACTTCTCGTTTGTACAGGGCGACGGCAAGCGCCCCTTCGACCTCGATGTGGCACAAATGTTCGGCCACTCACCCAAAACGGTGATGGTAGACGAAACCGTTGAACGCAAATACAAGGACGTGACCTATGATGTCACCCACCTCGACAGCTATATTAACCGCGTGCTGCAGCTCGAGGCTGTAGCCTGCAAGGACTGGCTCACCAACAAGGTAGACCGTTCGGTAACGGGTAAGGTGGCTCACCAGCAAACACAGGGCGAAGTGCAGTTGCCGTTGTCTGACTGTGGCGTGGTGGCACTCGACTACCGTGGCCGCAAGGGCATTGCCACCGCTCTGGGCCATGCGCCCCAGGCTGGTTTGGCCGACCCCGCAGCCGGTTCGGTGCTCTCAGTGGCCGAATCGCTCACCAACATTGTGTGGGCACCGCTGAGCGAGGGACTCGACAGCGTGTCGCTCTCGGCCAACTGGATGTGGCCCTGCCGCAGCCAGAAGGGTGAGGACGCCCGTCTGTACAAGGGTGTTGAGGCCCTCAGCGACTTCTGTTGCGCACTCGAAATCAACGTGCCCACCGGCAAGGACTCACTTTCGCTTTCACAGCAATATCCCAATGGCGAGAAAATCATTTCGCCGGGCACCGTTATCGTAAGTGCTGGTGGCGAGGTGAGCGACATTCGTCAGGTAGTGTCCCCCGTGATGAAGAACGATGCCAAGAGCACCTTCTATCACATCGACTTCTCGTTTGACCAACTCCGCCTTGGCGGCTCAGCCTTTGCACAGAGCCAGGGCTATGTGGGCAGCGATGTGCCCACGGTTAAAAACCCCGACTACTTCCGCGAGGCCTTCAACGCCGTGCAGCAGCTCGTTAAGAAGGGCTGGATAATGGCCGGCCACGACATCTCGGCAGGTGGCCTTATCACCACCCTGCTCGAAATGACCTTTGCCAACACCGAGGGCGGTATCGACGTCAACCTCGACAAGTTCAAGACCGACGATTTGGTACGCGTGCTCTTTGCCGAAAATCCCGGCGTGGTAGTACAGGTGGCCGACAAGCACAAAAAGGACTTCAAGGCCCTGCTCGACGATGCTGGCGTGGGCTATGTCAAGATAGGTAAACCTGCCGAGGAGCGTCAAATCATGGTAACCCTTGGCGATGCCACCTACCAGTTTGGCATTGACTACCTGCGCGATGTGTGGTACGAAACATCATATTTGCTCGACACCAAGCAGAGCATGAACGGTTGTGCCAAGCAGCGTTACGAAAACTACAAGCAGCAGCCGCTTGAGTATCATATTCACCCCGAGTTTACAGGCAAGTTCAGCCAGTTCGGCCTCAATCCCGACCGCCGCGAGCCTTCAGGCATCAAGGCAGCCATCATTCGTGAGAAGGGTACCAATGGCGAGCGCGAAATGGCCTATGCCCTCTATTTGGCAGGCTTCGATGTGAAGGACGTGATGATGACCGACCTTATCAGTGGCCGCGAAACCCTCGACGAGGTGAACATGATTGTGTTCTGCGGTGGTTTCTCTAACTCCGACGTGCTTGGCTCGGCCAAGGGTTGGGCTGGTGCCTTCCTTTACAACCCCAAGGCCAAGGAAGCCCTCGACCGCTTCTATGCCCGCGAGGACACCCTTTCGCTCGGTGTATGCAACGGTTGCCAGCTTATGGTAGAGCTCAACCTCATCAACCCCGACCACAAGAAGCGTGCCCACATGTTGCACAACGACTCGCACAAGTTTGAGAGCGCCTTCCTCGGTGTGACGGTGCCCACCAACCGCAGCGTGATGTTCGGTTCGCTCTCGGGCGACAAGCTCGGCATCTGGGTGGCTCACGGCGAGGGCAAGTTCAGCCTGCCTTATCCTGAGGACGACTACAACGTAGTGCTCAAGTATTCGTACGATGCTTATCCCGGCAACCCCAATGGCTCGTCATACAGTGTGGCAGGTATTGCCAGCCCCGATGGCCGCCATTTGGCCATGATGCCGCACTTGGAGCGTGCCTTCTTCCCCTGGCAGACAGCCTACTATCCCGAAAACCGTCTGGCCGACGACATCACTCCGTGGATGGAGGCCTTTGTCAACGCCCGCAAGTGGGTTGAGGCCAAGTTGGGAAAATAAAAAGGGTTGACAAGTTGACGGGTTAACAGGTTAACGGGTAAGTATGTCCGGCACTACCGAAAGGCAAAGTGTGGAAATCTGTCAAACTTACCCGTTCCCCCTTCACCCTGTTCCGCAGTCAACTAATAATTCCTATAAATAAGCGCATCGCATCTCATTTTGTATTGCAAAATGGGGTGTGATGCGCTTATTTGTCAATAGTAAGTACGCAGCTTTGCGCTTGTTTTATCAGATGTGGCTTAAAGCCCGTACCTAAGTATTTGTATAGTGACTGGCTGGTCTATGGGCTGGCAGACAAACTGAAAAACCGACGCGGGACGAGACTGCTGAAAAAACCGACGCGAGACGCGTCGCTCCCATTAGAGCGCAATTTCCTGGTATAACAGTTCTTTCCATGGCTTCAAATCCGCTTTTTAACCTGTCAATCAGATAGAAAACGCAAGCACTAATGGGGGCGACGCGTCTCGCGTCGGGCATTTTTCAGCAGCCTCGGGACGCGTCCCATTAGTGCTTGCGTTTTCTTGCAGCGCGTTTCAGACAACTCTGAATGCCCAAAAATAGTCTCGCTTTTGATGCCGATATCACCTCTGCTCACCTGTTTGTCAGGCGTTAGCACTTGGCAGTTGGCACACGTGTTACGGCATCAGTTCATTTGCGTATCTGTGTTGTTTCGGTCCAACTTTCCTTTCTGCAAGGAAAGATTTCGCCAAACTTTCCGTCCCAGAAGGAAAGTTTGTCCGATATTTTCCTTCTGAGACGGAAAGTTGCTATATTTGCACAAACATAAATACTTTGCCGTATGAATTTGCGAAACATATTTCAGTCGATAATAGCGTTGCATCAAGAGGAAATACCCTTGTCGCTGCACGAGCGCTCACTTCAACTCCCGTTAAATAAACAACGTATTGTGACGGTGACGGGTGTGCGCCGCTGTGGCAAATCGTCGTTGCTGCATTTGACTATAAACCGCTTGTTGGCATCGGGCGTAGATAAGGAGCAAATACTTTACATTGGTTTTGACGATGAGCGTTTGGCCAATATGGACGTAAGTGACTTTGACGAAATATTGCAAGCCTATCGCTTGATGTATCCGGACCGTCCCTTGAGCAGTGTGTATATGTTCTTTGACGAGATACAGATAGTGAAGGGTTGGGAGTTGTTCGTTCTGCGTGTTTACAAAAGCTATTGTAAAAACGTGTATGTTACAGGCAGCACGGCGCAGATGTTGTCGGGTGAAATGAGCTCTGCTTTGCGCGGCTGGCCTGATGAGTACACCGAATATCCGTTGAGCTTCAAGGAATTCATTGCCTTCAAAGGGGTAAAAGCCAACCGCTATACAGAGGAGGGGGCGGCATTGATGGCAAATATGTTTAAGTTGTATCTTTTAACTGGTGGTTTCCCTCAAGCTGTATTGGCCAATGTTGAGACAGAACGGGTGAAGCTGTTGCAGGCATATTTCAACACAATGCTTTTCCGCGACATGATAGAACACTATAATATTAGTGCCTCTCCCTCGGTCGTGCGCTATTTTTTGAAACGTGTGTTCAATAATATCACAAAGCCCTCCAGTGTGAATAACATTTACAACGACCTGAAGTCGCAGGGGCTCAAATTGTCAAAAGATTCGCTTTACCAGTGGCTTGATTACGCGTGCAATATTTTTCTGCTGCATAAAGTGCCTAAGTATTCTAAATCCATCATTAAGCAAAGCACCTCTCTGTCAAAATACTATGTGGTGGACTTTGCATTGGCCAAGTCCGTATTGTTGCCGCAGAGTGAGGAGAAGGGCAAGGCTCTCGAAAATGCTGTTTATATGCATCTTGCCAGACATTTGAATGAAAATGAACAGATTTATTACTTCAACGAGGGGGCAGAGTGCGACTTTGTAATAGCAAATGACGAGGGTGTGAAAGAACTCATTCAGGTTTGCTGGGAACTTGACGAGTTTAACACACCACGCGAATGTGGGGGCTTGTGCGCAGCTTCTGCGGCAACTGGTTGTAAAAAGGCTTCAATCGTAACTTGCAATCAAGCGCAAAGCATTCATTATGGCGATTTGCAAATAAATGTGGTTGCAGCGTGGGACTTTATGCTCTGAGCCACAAGCACTTTGCCTGTTCATGCAAGTGCTGATGGGGCGTTGGTGCTTTATGTGGGTGAACCTCATAATAACAAGGGCGTGCAATAGAGTGATTGCACGCCCTTGCTATGTAATTAAGCGCGCCATTACTACATAAAGCGGTAATTATAAGCGCATTAACATACTTTTACCCCTCCAATGGGTATTCCGCAAAACGTGTGTATATTTGCATTATAAATAGTGTATGTATCTGCGCATCAGCGCATTTCGAAATGCACACAAATATTAGATAGGACAGATAGGACAATACAGTATGACGCAAAATGGTTGTATATTAGCCCAGGAAATCAGAAACCTATGCAAGTTGACACTTCGCTCGACTATCGGGTTTAGCTTGGGCTTTACCTGTTCTTTCTGTTCGTGAAACTTTGAGCACTTAAATTTTTTACTTGTTTTTTTATAATTCTGAGCGCAAAGTACTATTATATATGCGTTGGCGAAATTAGTAAACAAGTTGACAAGTTTACAGGTAAGTTTGCATAGCCTTTTCAGACATTCTGCCATCCTGCTTATTATGTTAAGGTGCCTGCTTGAATACAATAACTACAAATAAATAACATGACATGGAAAACTACGTAATATTAGAAGCCAAGCCTATTAAAGACATACGCGGCACATTCTATATTCCTGCCTATCAGCGCGGATACAGATGGGAACGGACGCAAGTTAAAACGCTCCTCAACGACCTCTATCAGTGCATGGAGGCAAACGGACAGGAAAAAGATTATTGCTTGCAGCCCGTTGTGGTGCAGAAAAAAGGCGAGTTGCAGTACGACCTGATTGATGGGCAGCAACGACTCACTACCATTTACATTCTGCTGCGTTATGTCGAGCAGAACTTCTTCAAATTCGTTAAACCCGAATTTAGTTTTGAGTATGAAACAAGGAAGAAGACGCAAGCCTTTCTTGATAATATGGACCCGCAGCTGGCCCAAACGAATATAGATTTTTTCCACATCTATCAGGCATATACTACCATTAAGGACTGGCTGGAGGAGACTTTTCCTGACGACACGTACGGCCAGAGTTCTGCTCTGTACAAACTCTGTAACTACGTCAACGAAAGGGTAAAGGTGATATGGTATGAAGTGGGTGCTGAGGCCGACCCCATAGCGCTCTTTACGCGATTGAATATAGGCAAAATACAGCTGACCAATGCCGAACTGATACGTGCGCTCTTCCTTTCGGATACGCCCAATGGTATGGAGAACCGCAGAAAGTACGAAATTGCTATTCAATGGGACGATATCGAGAAACAATTACGTGATGACGATGGTGCCTTTTGGGCTTTTATCACGCGTAAGCGTGCAGAGGATTATCCTACCAGAATAGACATCTTGTTCGACCTCATGTGTCACAAGCAAGATGCTGAGAAGGACCCCCTCTTCACATTCTTCAAAATGGAGGAGCGCTTGAAACATGCTGACAGAGACAGCGTGTGGCAAGAGGTAATCAACGGGTTCTTGCAGCTGAAAGAGTGGTACAAGGACAATGTGTACTATCACAAAATTGGCTATCTGATAGCTTCGGGCAGTAATACAATGGCCGATTTGTTTGACGAGGCACGTGGCAAACGCAAGAGCGAGTTTAAGGATCGGTTAGACGAGTTGATTGCAGAATCCATTACATGGCGTACGAACGACAAAGACAGTTATTGGGATTTAGACTACCACAAGGATTATAACCGGATATGCCGCATACTCCTGCTATTTAATGTACAATCTATTATATCGTATTGCGTGCGACAGCGTTTCCCCTTTAATGAATATAATAACGAGAAATGGAGCATAGAGCACATTCATGCACAGAACTCTGAGGGACTGAAAACTGTCGAACTTCAGCTGGAGTGGCTCCAGAAGCATTTGCCATCATTGAAAGCTATTCATCGTGACGAGCCCGATAATGAGCTTGTTAGAGCCGTGGAAAAAGCCATAGATGATGGCCGCTTTATACGATCTGACTTCGAAGACTTCTTTCGCCGCGTGGTAAACGATCTGTCTGATACTACCGATACGGATTATATCAATACACTCCCCAACCTGGCCCTGCTCTCTTGTGGCCATAACACCTGTTTGAGCAACTCCACATTCGATGTAAAGCGCAATTTGATTATCAAAATGGACAAGAGTGGCGAGTTCATACCTTACTGCACCAAGATGACTTTCTTGAAATATTATGAAAACTCGTCTGATGTACAAGTGCATTTTTGGGGGCAGAAGGACAGAGAGGCTTATTTGCAAGCCATACAGCACGTGATAGCACCCTATTATGATCTTATAAAATTTAACGCATGATGAACACTATAGATTCTAAGAAATATACATTTATCGACCTGTTTCGTGGCACAGAGGGTGGGGGCGAGGCTTTGAATGGTATAGAAATTCCACTCATTCAACGCGATTATGCCCAGGGACGTGATATGCCTAAGGTAGAGGACATTCGTAGACGCTTTGTTGGCGCGCTGAAAAAGGCACTCATAAATAATGAGCCTGTCACGCTCGATTTCGTTTATGGCGAAATTGACAATAACCGTACGCTCATTCCGCTCGACGGACAGCAGCGGTTGACAACCCTCTTCCTGCTGCACTGGTACATTGCCCGTCGTGAGGGTGTGAGCGAGGACAAGCTGGCCTTCCTTACAAAATTCTCTTATGCCACACGCTACAGTGCACGCGAATTTTGCAAGCGCCTGGTGTCGCCCGACTACCAGCCCGATTTCAACCGCTTCAAACTTTCAGAAGAAATAACAGACCAAAACTGGATGCCGCTTGACTGGGAAAACGATTCCACCATCAGCGCCATGCTGAGAATGATTGACTACATACATGTTATGTTCAATAACTCTTGTAACAATCTTTGGCCCCGTCTTGAGGCCGGGTGCATCTCCTTCTATTTCCTTCCCATCAAGCAGCTCGGGGCCACCGACGATCTTTACATCAAAATGAACTCAAGAGGCAAACCCCTCACCGAGTTTGAGAATGTTAAGGCTGAGTGGGAGGCAAGTATCAGGGCCATCAGTCCAAGCATTATGCCGCAGCAAGATGCTGAGCAGTTACAACACCGGATAGAGCAGAAGATGGACCTTGACTGGACAGATTTGCTGTGGCCCTACCGTAATGGGCAAACCGGCTCTTCGGCCGACGATGTGGTGGACGACAAATTCATACGCTACTTACGTTTCCTTACAGACATCATTTATTATAAAGACGAAGAGTTGAAAAAGAACTCTTCAGATATACTGTCTATTGTCGAGGACTTGTTCAGAGACTCTGAAAAGGCTCCCGAACATTTAGAGTTCATTGAGCGGGGTTTCGACTGCTGGTTGCATGTCGACATAGAGCATCTGTTCAATACCTACCTCACCACCACCCCGACGGCATCAGACCCGCAAAAATGTGTAGTGGCAGCCCCCGTCAACGTGTTTGCCCAGGCTTGTTACACGTATGGCGACATGAATGGCCGCACCCGTCTGTTCCCTATTGGGCGCAGTGTCATGCTTTATGCCTTCCTTTATTATTTGCAACACAAGGAGACGATAAGCGACATACAGTTTGCACGCCGCATTCGCATCATTACCAATTTGATAAAGCAGTCGGAATACGAATTGCGCGAAGACAATATGCCCAACCTGCTCCGCCAGACGGAATATATCCTCACCCATGGCGATGTTGAAGAAGGTTATCTGAGCTTCAATGCCAACCAGCTTGCCGAGGAGCACGAAAAGGCTGTATGGTTGCAAACGCATGCCGACAAGGCCGACACGCTATGCCGGTTGGAGAACCACCCATTGCTGCAAGGCGCCATTCGCGTGATAGGGCTCGACCACATCGATTTCACTGATCGCTTTTACTCGTTGTTTGCCTGCGACCATTCGCTTGTCAACCGCGCCCTCCTCAGCATAGGCGACTACGCTTTGCTCGTTAATAACCGTTTTCAGATAGGCTCGGGCTCGGCCGATTTCGACTCGTCGTGGAGAGCCATCTTTAGCACCAGCCAGCAAGGCATCGCGCCTAAGAAGGACATTCTCCTGGCATTGCTCTCTCAGAGCCGGCATTTCACCAACGATGTGCTACAGTCTGTCATTGACCGGTATTTACGCGAAACGCGTGAGTACGATTGGCGTCACTATCTTGTAAAGTACGACGCCATGCGTCCCGAGCGCTACGGCATGTACTTCTGGGATGAGGAGAATCCACACGAGAAACGGGGTTACTCCATACTTATGATGTGGACTGAAAAGAGCATTAGCGGCCGCAACTACAACATTTTCTTAAAGGCTCTCAACGACCGGCTCCTGTGCGATTTCCCCGATCTTGGCATCAGTCTTGGCGAGTATGCTTATTCAGGTGATGGCAGCGTGTTGAAGTTAACTTTTGCTGATAAATATCTTTACTTCACCGACGACAAGCTATATATTTGTCATCAAACTCCGGACGAGCAAGGCCACACAACTGAAACCATCGACGTGGAGAAGCCTATTCCTCAAACCGAACAGGGCACCGACCTGGAGGACAGAGTGGAATTGGCTTACGAGGTTGTAAAGTCGTTGATGAATAAATAGTCTCTGCTCCTATTATACGAAAAGGCCGAGTCTGAACATTGTGATGTTCAAACTCGGCCTTGATGTTTCTCAGACGGGTGTCGTGTTAGAAGTAGAACGTCAAAGAGATATTGGCGCCAATATTCTTTGTGCCGAACTCAAATGCGCTCGACGAGGGCTCTTTCACATCAACATACTCCTCAACCTGCTGTGTGTGTACATTGTAACATTAAGAGCATAAAAAAACGGCTATGGACTTATTCAATAAGTAACCATAACCGCTAAATCGCACGCGTTTTAGCACGCAATAAATTATAGTATGATGAAAGTCAGCATACTTCGTGCGCCTGATAGGACTCGAACCTACACGTCGTGAAACACCAGATCCTAAGTCTGGCGCGTCTACCAATTTCGCCACAGGCGCGCTATTGTAGTGCAAAGATACAAACTGACAGGCAATGGACAAAGCATTTGCTACAGAAATGTAGAAAAGCTCGACATGGACAGAGAATTAGACAGGGACGTGGACAGCGAATTGAACAGAGACTTGGACAGAGAATTAGACAGAGACTAGGACAGGGAATTAGACAGAGACTTGGACAAAGTCTGTGTAGCGTCCGTCAAGTGTAAACATAACGAAAGCGTTCCGAAAGTGTCGGGCTTGTGCCGGACGCATTCGGAACGCTTTTAATGTGTATTTAGTTGTGTGGCTTGTCAGCCGTCAATATGTGTGCGGTGCTTGATGGGCGCCACACTCATGCAGATGACGCGTGACTTAGAACACAACCTTCTGACCATTGATAATGTAAACACCCTTTTCGGCTTTGTTTACACGACGGCCGCTGAGGTCGTAGATGGTTTTGATGGTGCTGACAGGCACATTTACCACCTTGTTCACACCAGTGGGCAGACCGGCGCTGAGGTCGATGTCGAGAGTGGCGTTGGCAGAGATGTCGAAAGTAGCCACCTTGTTGTCATAGCGTACTGACACCTGACGGTCAACGTCCTGGTTGTTGGTGATGCGCACTGCGGTGGCCTTGCCCTCGCTCCATTCCTCGTCAACCGTGTAGTTGCCTTGGGCCTTGAGACCCTTCACACTACCATTCTTCCATGAAGAAGGCAGGGCGGGAAGGATGGTGATAACATCGTCGTAGCTCTGGAGCAACATTTCGGCCACACCGCTGGTGCAACCATAGTTGCCGTCGATCTGGAAGGGTGAGTGTGCGTCGAACAGGTTGTAGTAGCAACCACCCTGACCGCCCATGGCGATGGTGTAAGACGTAGAGTGACGGAGCGCGCGCTGCAAGTTGTAGTGAGCCTTGTCACCATCGAGACAACGGGCGTAGGTGTTTGTCTGCCAGCCCATTGACCAGCCGGTCACGTCGCCCTTACGGGCAATCATGCCGTTGTAAGCTGCCTGGAACTGCTTCACGCTGTCGGCATCTGTGGCAAATGCGCTTACCTGGTTGAAGGGGTAGAGGCACATGAGGTGTGAGAGGTGACGGTGATCGGGATCTGAAAGGGGAAGGTTCTTCCACTCTGAGATGCAGGGCTTGGCCTCTGACCAATTTACGCCGCCAGGATTGTAGTTCTCAACCCACACACCCTTGTCAAAGTTCTTGTAAAGGTCTTCGAGCTCAGCCATATCGGCAGCAGTAACAGGTGATTCGCTACCGAGTTCGGCATAGCCTTCGAACAAGTCTTTCAAGCCCTGATAAGCTGTTTGCTGGGCAAAAGCAGTGATTTGGTTCCATTCACCGTGTTCGGGGCTCCATTCGCCTGTAATTACATACTGGCCATCGGTGTTCTTTGTAGCGATGCTCTTGGTAAAGAGGGCATTCTGGTACATTACGGGAAGTGCCTTCTTAAGGAAGTCGCGGTCGAGCGTGTACTTGTAGTAGCGCCACAGGTGGTCGCAATACCAGGCACCGAGTGTCTTTATGTTGCTATTGCACCAGTCTGAAGTACCACCGAAAATGTTGTTCTCCACAGCCACTGTCCAGCCCTTGGCACCACTCTTAATCTTCTGTGCCAAAGCTACCCAGGGAGAGTTGGGAGCCGAAGCCAGGTCGATGATGTTGTGGAGGAAGGGCAGGTGCATCTCGCTGAGGTTTGTGGGGTCAGCGGGCCAGTAGTTCATCTGTACGTTGATGTCGGCGTGGATATCGCAGTGCCAGAAGTCGGTGTTTGAGCGGTCGTTCCATATACCCTGCAAGTTGCTGGGGGCGTGGATTGAACCGTCGAGGTTGGCTGCTACCGTCATGTAACGGCCATACTGGAAGTAGAGGCTCTCGAGGTAGTAAGCGTCGGCAGTGCTCTTGTTGGCAGCGGCGGCATTGTAATATGTGAGGAGTTCCTCAGTAGTCTTGTCTGTGCAAGCCTCGGCAATGTTGAGGTCGGCACGGTTCATGTAGCCGCTGAACTTGGCCACGTGGTCATTGAGCAAGGTAGTGTAGTCCTTTGCAGTAGCTGCAGTGAGGCGGCCCTGCACGGTGGCGGCAATGTCGTCGGCAGTGGCACCGCTCTTGCAGCCGGCCTTAGTGGCATCAAAGTCGGTGGCGGCAGCGAGGAACACGTTCACCCATTCTGCGCCAGACACGTGAATGCCTTCATTGTCAGTCGTGATGTTTGCGCCTTCGCTGGCGAGCACCTTGTAGGCAGCGTTGTACGACACGAGGGTCATCTTGCCGCTGAAGGTGGCACCGCCATTGGCATAAGTCACATTGCCGGCACCAATCTGGTTGTCGGGCATGAAAGTCACCTTCAGGTTGAGCTTGTCGGTACCCTTGGCCTCGTAGTGTGCCACGAGCACCTTGTCGGTGGCTGAAGTGAAGTAGCGGCGGCTGTAAGTGGTGGCATCGTCGCTGCTCTTGTAGTTTACACCACCCACACCATTGACGATGTCGAGGTAGCGCACATAGTCCTTCACAGGCTTGGTGTCGTCGGCAAACGAGAATGCCTTGCTCATGTCGGTCACCATTACCGAACCGAAGTTCTGGTACCAGCCGCGCGAGTTGTTCTCGCCACCGCCATTGCCTGTGCTGCCCTGCCAGAGGGTCTTTTCGTTGAACTGGAGTTCGTCCTTGAAGATGCCGCCGCGTATTGTGGCGCCAAGCTGGCCGTTGCCCAAGGGGAGGGCGTATTCCATCCACGTGTCGCTCACACCGGTCTTGGCCACGGGCACATTGTACCACAGGGCATACTTGCTGATGTCGGTGGGACGTGTGCCGGGCTGTACGGTGTTGTACTCGGCATAGAGAATGTCGTCAGAGGGCTGTACTTCAGCGAATGTGAAGTTTGAACCTGCGTCACCGCCGTCACCAGCTGCAGTACTGTTCCAAAGACCGAGGTTGTCGCCGCGCTTGTTCCAGTAGTTGTGGGCAGAGCCAACCAACTTAACCTGGCTTACACCGCTGCCGTCGAGCTTGATAGAACCATCAAAGTAAGTGGTATAAGTGGCATCGTAGTTTGTGAGGGCCGGGCTCTGCAGGGTAGCGCGGGCATCACCCTCGCTGCCAGCGCTGGCGAGCACCTTGCCTGCATTCTTGGCATTGATGAAGCGGTAAGTGCCGTCAACCATCTTCACCACGTGCCAGCAATAATTGAGGCCGGCTACTGAAGAGCCTTTCAACACTACATTGTTGTCTTCAGCGTTAAGATAGCCACCCGAGGCCACCTTGATAGTGTAGTACTTGTTGTAAGCGGCAAGTACATCGGTTGCATCTTCCAAGCGGAACTTTGAGGCTTCGGCAGCTGTTTCCCAACGTACCACGCCGTTCCAGTTAACCATGTGCAAGGCATTGCGATTGGCGGTTCCGCCTTCAACGTAGATGTTGCAATAGCCGTTCTTGCCGGCGTAAGCCACGGTGTAAACTTGTGCAGATGCCTTGTCGGCCACGAGGGGAACGCATTTGTCATTTTCGCCAGGAATGGCACCTATGTACATGCCCGACTCGGCATTCTTTATATAATAGGTGTTGTCCTTGTCAGCCTTTTCAAATACCCAGGCGTGGTTGAGCTGCCAACCGCTCTCGTCAGAGCCGAGTGCGTCATATCCATTCCAAACCTGTGCACCCACGTACATCTTGCTATGCTGCAAGTTGCCGATGAAGAGTGTCTTGCCATTGAGGTCGGTGCCAAGCACGCCTTCGGCAGAGTTCAGGTCTTCGATCTTAGTCTGCAATTTGGCAATGGCGGTTTCGAGTTCGGCCTTGGTAGCAGGTGCCGTAGCGGGCAAACTGTTAATGGCATCAGAAGCATCGTGATAGAAGTACTTCATGCCATTGGCAGCCTTGAGCTGTGCCACGTAACCATTATACACATTTTGAAGCAGGGGCACCATGGGCGACTCGATGTCTGTAGCCTCGTCAAGTGTGGCCTCCACAATCGTCAGGCGGTTACCATCATCGGCAGTAGCCCAGCTGTCAACGAGGCAACCAGCCGCATCACCGCCCTTTGCTTGCATATTGATGGTGTTTGAACCGAGCTTTAACGACCAAGGATAGTTGGCATTGCCCGAAGCTGCAATTGACAGCTCTGTGTTGGGAGTGCTTTCGTAGTTGCCGTTCGACGATACGAATTTCTTGGCACCCACACTGTAAAGGAAGTGCTTGCCGCCTACGGTGTAGATGGCAAACTGCTGTGCGGCGGCTGTGGCACTGGCAGTACCGGCATCCTTGACGCCAGAACCTGCGCTACCAGCCAGCTTGCCCGTATAGTTTGCACTATACAGCAGATAGCCACGCACACCCTTGATGTTGTAAACTTTGCTGTTGCTCAAATTGCTGAGGTTTGTCACCACGTCACCGGCTTCGGCAAAGGCAGCCTGTGGCGGGACGCCCATCAGCAGGGCGAACAACGCAAACAAGAAAAGTGAAAATCTTTTCATAGAGTTTGTTGTGATTGGTAATTATTAGATTGATTTGTATATTGTTTTGCTGTGTGTTGCAATAATGCAAAATACATGCAGCAAAAGTACAACAAAATCAGTGGTTTTGCAAACTTTATATGCTGAAAAAGCACTTTTGGGCGGTTCTGATAATTCTTCTGAGTATTCGGATTATTGTTTCCTTAAATAGGAACAGGTGCATTGCTTGCCTTGAAAAACATATTTCATTGCTCGCGCACCCCACCCGAAAAGTTACATTGCAAATTACTTGCATCTTGCACTTTTTGCCTGCACTGCGCTGATTATCAGTCTGTTGCGTAGTGTAGGTGACCTCGTTTTTTGCCTACACGCTGTTTGCACTACCTGCACTTATTTGCATGCTGTTTACACTTATTTGCACGGTGTTTGCCCCTTATTATACACGTCAGTATCTGTTTGCATGATTGGTTATGCCACTTACACTTTTGGGCATAGGGGGAGCGATTTTTGGGTAAGAGCAACCGAAACGACTGCCTCCCGTTATTGTATCACCGCCCTTGCGCTTACATGGCGTCATGCTGCTGTGGCTGCAGAGCGGTGGTAGTGTTTACGTGTAGGCATGTGCAGATAAGTGCAGGCGGAAAACGATGTTACCTACACTCTGTAATGAATTGATAATCAATGCAGTGCATGCAAAAAGTGTAGGGTGTAGGCAAATTGCACGATTAACGAAATATGGGTGTGATGTGGTGGAGCACTAAACGCTATCACTAAACGCAAGCACTAATGGGGGCGACGCGTCCCGCGTCGGGCATTAAGGCAAAGGCTCACAGATAGGCGTGTAATTAGTGCTGTCTGTGAGCCTTTATTGGGTGTATGAACATGACATTTTCCCGACGCGGGACGCGTCGCCCCCATTAGAGGTAGCGTTTTGTATTTAAGCTGTTCGTAAGGTACGATTAGGGGCGGGCCTGTGAGATTGCTCTCAACCAGCCCGCCCCTAATTACGTTTTAATAGTATTTATGTAATTGTGACGCTGGACAGATAGACGTGACAAAGGGACGTGCCTCAATCCGTCAAGTCCAGCACGTTACTACATTTGTGCCGTCAGTTCGACAATTTTCACCACCAGTTCTGACGCCTTCTGCATAGAGGGGATAGGCAAGAACTCGTGAGGCCCGTGGAAGTTGAGTCCGCCAGCAAAGATGTTGGGACAGGGCAAGCCCATGAATGAGAGTTGTGCACCATCGGTACCACCACGAATGGCACGCACCCTTGAGGGTATGTGGCATGCTTTCATGGCGTCGAGCACAATGTTTACCACATGGGGTACGGGTTCAATTTTCTCGCGCATGTTGTAATATTGGTCGTTGATGGTGACCGTCACCGTGCCTTGGCCATAGCGCTCGTTGAGCCACTCGGCAGCCTTTTGCACAAAAGCTTTGCGCTGCTCGAAGCGCTGGCGGTCGTGGTCGCGTATGATGTAGCTGAGAGTGGCGTGCTCCACATTGCCCTCAATGCCAAGCAGGTGGTAAAAGCCCTCATACTCCACAGTCTGTTCGGGCGTTTCGGTCACAGGCATTTCAGCTGCAAATTCGGCGGCCACACGTGCGGCATTGATCATTTTGCCCTTGGCATAGCCCGGGTGTACGCTCACACCACGCACCTCAACCTTTGCGCTGGCAGCATTAAAGTTTTCGTATTCAAGTTCGCCCAGTTCGCCACCGTCCATGGTGTAGCCCCATGCGCAGTCGAACTTTTTCACATCAAACTTGTGGGCGCCAAGGCCAATCTCCTCGTCGGGGTTGAAGCCCACGCGCACACGTCCGTGCTTGATTTCGGGGTGATTGATAAGGTAGTCCATGGCCTGTACAATCTCGGCTATGCCGGCCTTGTCGTCGGCACCGAGCAGGGTGTGGCCGTCGGTAACGATGATGTCCTGTCCTACATGGTCGAGCAATTCGGGAAATTTGGCGGGTGAGGTTACGATGCCGGCCTCGGCATCGAGCACAATGTCGCCGCCATTGTAGGCCTTGACAATGCGGGGCTTGATGTTAGCCCCCGAGCAATCGGGACTGGTGTCCATGTGCGAAATAAAGCCAATGGTGGGCACCTCCTTGTCGGTGTTGGCAGGCAGAGTGGCATACACATAACCATTCTCGTCCATCTCGACATCGGTCATGCCAATGCCCTTGAGTTCGTCGCGCAGATATTCAGCCAGTTTAAGTTGCTTGGCCGTGCTTGGCGTGGTGTCAGCGTCCTCGGCACTTTGGGTGTCGAAGCTGACGTAGTTCAGAAATCTTTCTACTATATCCATAGTGGTCTGTTATTTGAAGTATTTTTCGAGTTTCTTGATGCCACCGCTCAGGCAGAAGGCCACCACGGTGTCGCCGGGCTTGATGAGGGTTGAACCGTTGATAAGTTCGCCATGTCCGGCCCGCACCAGGCCGCCAAGGGTGACGCTCGACGGCAGTTCGAGGTCCTTGACCGGTTTGCGGGTGATTTTGGCCTCGGCCGACACACTGAACTCCGCCACATCGGCATTGGCCACGGTCAAACTCTTGACCGACGTGATGTCGGCCTTGAGCATCATTTGGTAGATGTGGCTGGCGGCAAAGGTCTTTTTGTTGATGATGGTACCAATGTCAAGGCTTTCGGCCATGCCTATATAGTCGGTGTTTTCGACCATGGCCACCGTTTTGCGCACACCGAGGCGCTTGGCGGCCAGGCAGGCCAGAATGTTGGTTTCGGAGTTCTCGGTCAGCGCGCAGAAGGCTTGTGCCTTGCGTATGCCTTCCTCCTCGAGCAATGCCAGGTCGCGTCCGTCGCCGTGTATGATCATGGCATGCCGGTTGGTCACCACCTCGTTGAGGCGTTGGGCACGGTGCGCATCAGCTTCAATTATTTTGGCGTGCATATACTCGGGCATGGCGTTGGCCAGATGCACGGCTGTGCTGCCACCGCCCATGATGAACACGTTTGACACATCGGGGTACTCCTCCTTGCCGGCAATGTCGCGTATGTAGTTGACGTACTTCGGCGTGGTCATGAAGTAAACCACGTCAAGTGCGCGCAGGCAGTCGCCGCCATGGGGTATGACGGTGTCGTCGCCACGTTTAACCGCCACAATGTGATAGGGCGATTCGGGGCCGCAAAGGTTTTTGAGCGGTTGGTCAAGTATCTGCGCATTGGAGCGCACCTTTACGCCGAGCAGAATGAGGGCGCCGTCCTGCACTTCCCACCATTGGCGTATCCAGCTGCGCTTGATGTTGTGCAATATTTCCTGTCCAGCCAGCATTTCGGGGTAGATGATGGAGCCGATGCCCACCGTTTTGAAAAATTCGCGGTGCTGCGGCAGTGTGTACTCAAAGTTGTCCACTCGCGCCACCGTCTTTTTAGCACCAAGTTTTGAGGCCAGCATACAGGCAGTCATGTTGTGTGCCTCGTCGGGGGTGACGCCAATAAAGAGGTCGGCATTTCCCACCTCAGCCTCTTGCAGTGCCGAAATGGATGATGGTGGAAGCGGCAGGGTGAGAATGTCGAGGTTAGACGAGATGTCCTCCAGTTTTTCGGACGACTCGTCCATGAGTGTGATGTCGTGGTTTTCACGCGATAGGAGCTTGGCCAGGTGTGTGCCCACGGCGCCGGCTCCGGCTATGATTATTTTCATTGTTCCTTAAGTGGGTGTTCAAAATTATATTGTACAGTCAGTAGGTGTCATTATTACATTGAAAGCTCGCTCCCGAGGCGCAGATGTCTCCTTCAATGTATAAATAATTCAGAACCACCTACTTAGTATTTTGAGCTGTCTTTGGCGGCACCATGTTGTGCAACAAAGTGTGCAGTGAGTCGTCCTCGCCCACAACCCAAATGGCATCGTGGCGCACAATGACGCGTTCGGCTGTGGCGGGTTCGATATTGCCATCGGCGTCTTCAAAACCTACTGCCATGCAGTGATACGCTGAGCGTATGCCACTGTCGCGTAGCGCGGTGCCTATGAGCGGACTGCCCTCGCGTACGAGCAGACGGCGCAGCAACAATTTGCTTGCGGTTTGCGGCAGCACAGCCAGTTCGTGGTTCATGCGCTGCTGGAAATGCTGCAAACTTTCGTCACTGCCAATGGCCTCGATGCGGTCGCCCGGAAATATCATGGTGTCGCCATCGGGCACATTGATGCGGTGGCTGCCACGCACAATGGCAGCTATCATCACCCCGTCGTGATGGCTGAACCCAAGGTGGCGCAGGTGGCACCCGCCCCAAGCGGAGTCTTCGGGCACCTCGAGTTCGGCAATGTGAATGTTGCGGCTGTTGAGCCGGCCGGCATAGCCAGGCTCACCTGCCGTATTGGTTTGCGCCATCACCTCGCGCGAGCGCAAATTCTGCAAGAACACGCGCTCCATTTTGATGCTGACCCACTTGACGTGGCGTGAAGCGATGATGAGCGCTACTACCAGCACCGAGGCGAGTGTGTTCCATACCCACCAGAAGGGTGACAGAAAGTTGATGACATAATATATGGCTGCCGTGGCCAGTGCATATCGCACACCAAATGTAACCCACAGCCCGACATGGTTCATGCGGCTGCGGCGGCGCAACTGTTTCCATTCATCAGAATGATTTTTGCGCATGACGATGGCACGCAAAAAGGGCGAAGCCACTAACACTGTGAGCAAGCCGCACGCCACATTGCCCGGCCAATGGCCTAATGCGCCGCGGCACAGGGGTAGCAACACGGTGAAGGATATGAGTATGACGGCCACACTGAGGGTAAGGTAGGCCCCCACCTGGCTGACCAGAGCCATGAGCAGGCGTTTCCACACACCATCGGTGGCTGCAACGGCAGATTGAGCCCCGGCATGTGTGCCGCGTTCCATCAAGCGGTGCATCACATTTTGTGGCACCACACGTTCAAGCAGGCGGCATGCAGGCTGAGCGGCCCTTATCATGTAGGGGGTGAAGAAAGTTGTGATAATGCTGACAGCTACCACTACGGGGTAAAGGAAGTCGCTTGTCACGCCGAGCGATATGCCAAGCGAGGCTATAATAAAGGCGAACTCACCGATTTGTGCCAACGAGAAACCGCCTTGCACCGCGATGCGCAGGGGTTGGCCCGAAAGCAAAAAGCTGGTGGTGCCAAACACGGCCTGCCCCACAATGATGGCGATGCACAGCACCACTATGGGCAACCAATAGGCGGCCAGCACAGCGGGGTCGACCAACATGCCCACCGACACAAAGAATATGGCTCCAAAGAGGTCCTTGACGGGTGACACCACGCGCTCAATCTTTTCGGCCTCTACCGTCTCGGCCAAGATGCTTCCCATCATAAAGGCCCCGAAGGCCGAACTGTAACCGACCTTGCCGGCAATGACGACTAACAGAAAGCAGAGTCCGATGCTTACCACGAGGAGTGTCTCCTTGTTCAAGAACCGGTGGGTGCGGCGCAAAAATATGGGTATGATGTACACGCCCACCACGAACCATAGTATGAGGAAGAAGCCAAGCTTGAAAAGGCTGCCTACGAGTTCCATACCCTGAAACTGGCGCGACACGGCTAATGCGCTGAGCACTACCATGAGCAATATGCCGAGTATGTCCTCTAAGATGAGTACGGAGAGCACTTCGCCCGCAAACTTTTGCTGCCGCAGCCCGAGGTCGTCAAAGGCTTTGTAAATGATGGTGGTGCTGGACATGGCAAGCATGCCGCCAAGGAACAGACTGTTCATACTGCCCCAGCCAAACAGGTGCCCCACCATGTTGCCCACACTCATCATGCAGAACATGACACTGCAAGCGGCTATGACGGGGCCGATGCCCATCTTGACTATTTTTTTGAACGAAAACTCGAGGCCGAGCGTAAACATCAAGAATATGACGCCTATGTCGGCCCATGTGTGTATGCTGCTCATATCGCTCACGCTGGGGGTATAAGGCATGTGTGGCCCTGTTAAAAAGCCAGCCACAATATAGCCTAACACCAACGGTTGCTTGAGACGCTTGAACACCAGCGTCACGAGGCTTGCCGAGATGAGTATGAGCGCAAGGTCGGATATAAACGATTCCATACAGGTCTACAAGTTGAAAAGTTTACAAGTTGACAGGTTGACAGGTTGACAGGTTAACGGGTAAGTATGCAGTACTCTATTTATTATGTCAAAGTCAGACTGGTAAGAATCTTAAAAGCTTGACAAACTTACCCGTTAACCGGTTAACTTGTTAATTCAAGTTTCGGATTTAGCAAGGGCGGGCTGAAAGCCCAATGGAGCACATAGCCCAGGGCAAGCGAAGCGACACCCTGGGGCATCCGCATAGTAGAGTCTCCGCGCCCTGTAAGGGCAAAAGCTTTAACCCTTTATGTTGTTATTTTTACTTGATAGTTGATTTAGCGGTCTTAAAGAGGAACATCGTATGTATATTTTGTTCAACACCTGCGCCATGTCCTAAAGCTTTTGCCCTTACAGGGCGCGACTACTTCAACACGCGATACCCAGGGTGCCGCTTCGCTTGCCCTGGGCTATGTGCTCCATTGGGCTTTCAGCCCGCCCTTACTAAATCCGAAACTTGAGTTGTTAACTTGTTAACCCGTCAACTTGTTTGCTAACATCACATCACCACCACCTTGGTGGCCACACTGGTTTTACCATCGGCTGTAGCCACCATGATGTAGTACACACCGGGAGCTACGCGCTTGCCCGTGTTTTGTTGCGACAAGTCCCATTGCCATGAGCCGCCCACGCTGTTGCCACGGGCTACTAACTGCTGCGCACTGCTCAGCACTTTTACCTCAGCATTCTCTGTCAGGCCGGTGATGGTAAGGTCGCCGCTGTATTCAGGACGCACGGGGTTGGGATATGCCTTGATGTTGTTTTTGTGCAAAGAGGGCTGTGCCTCGGTCACGCCGGTGTCGTAGGCACAAAGTCCATCTTCGGTGGCAATGTACAGTTTGCCAGTTTTTGAGTCGAGGGCCATGTCGTTGACCACATTCGATATCAAGGGCGAATCGTCCGCCGTGCAATGGCCAAGCACCTCGGTGCCGTCCTCGTTGACAAGGTAGATGCCAGCCCCCACGGTGCCAATCCACTTGCGGTTGCCGCCGTCCACCACGATGGCCGACACATTGGCGCCATTGAGCAGGTAGTCGGCATAGTTGGTGCCATCGTTGCGCGGCACTTTGGGCTGTACGGCATAGCAGCGGTTGTCTGAGAACCACGCATCGGGGTCATCTATCATATACACGCCCGTGGTGCAGCCAAACCAAATGCGGCCATTCTGGTCCTCGGCAATGGTTTTCACCTCGCGAATGTCACAAGGCGCGTTGTCTTCGTTATACACTGTATGGCGGAAAGCCGAGCGGTCGTCGGACGTGCTGTTGATAGTGCCGCCAAAGTCGAAAGCCCCCAATCCACTGGTCTGCGAGCTAGTGGTCAGACGTACACTCACCCAGGCCCAGCCACGCGAGTCGAACAATATTTTTTCGGCACGTTTGTGTCCGTCCAGTGCCTCACATGGCACCGGTTGCCAGTCGCCGCCACGTGTCTGTACGGCCAACAGGGTGTGCGAACGGTTGTTGCACACCCAATAGTTGCCTTCGCTGTCGAAAGTGCCACCTCCCACAAGCACACGACCATTCTTTGTTGCCTCATTCGATGTGGCACTGGCCAACACGTCGTTGGTGGTACTGCAGTTATAGATGTTGGCAATTTTGCCGTCCTTGTAGTCGAGCACACCTGCGCCATAACTTACTGCACGCACATGGGTGGCGTCAGCCGGGTCTACGTCAATATTTATCATCGACATATAATATGGTGCACGGTTATGCACTTCCTTCAGTCTAGCTGTCACATTGTCCTCGTCCATGTCGCTCCATGTCTGTCCGTCATAATAGCCCAAAAAGCCCTCGCAGCCCTCGGTGCCGAACAAGCCCCCCGACACATACAAACCGCCGTCCACCACTTTTAGGTCGTAACTTTCCTTGTGGCGCGGTCCGAAGTCGCCCACCTTGCCCGCAGCTGCAGGCAGTTCTACGGTACTTCCTTTTTCAGAGGCTGGCAGGTTGTAGGCATTCAGCCCGTCGTACTGTTCGGCAAAGTAGAGCGTGCCGCCAGCGGTGCGTGTGATGCTCGGCACCGTGCGCCCATCGGGGGTGGTCACATTGAGTGCCACCTTGTCGGTGGCATAGTCGGTGTCGACAATCACGGCCACATGCCACGGACTGATAAACTGCACATACTTGCCATTGGCCGAACCGGACACTACCTGTATACCCGATATTTTGGTGCTGCTCGGCGTGCCGTCGGCAGCCACCTGCATCAAATATATGCCGCCGGCCTTTTCCATGATATACACACCGGCCTGACTGCCCACAAAGCCGCTCACCACGTGTTCGGTAAGCACGGGCTTCCATTGGTTGGGGTCGTCGTAGTTGTAGGGGTTGCCAGCCGTCATGCTACCGCATACCACCTGGTTGCTCCTGGCGGCATACACCCGTCCGTTTACCACTATGGCGTCGGCCACATCGGAGCCTATCTGGTAATAGCCCTGTATGGTACGGTCTTTCAAGTTGACCACAATCACGCCCTTGTTGGCCACAATGCAAGCCCAGTCGCCATACACATTCATGCGGCTTGTTGTCACCTGGTCGTCAATGTAGTTCTTTATCTGCGGTATGTTGAACACACTGAAACGTCCCGTCGCCCCATCGCCCTTGTCGGGATAGATGAGGTCGATGCTGTTGTCGTCGTACAAGGCCACCATACACTTCTGGCTGTCGGACCACCCAATGCTGCTAATGCCCTTGCGCACCAGGCCACACGACAGTTTGTCTATTTCGTAACTGCTCTGCGTGTCGGCATCGTAAGCCAGCAAATTGCCGTTGAACAGGGTGTACACCACATTGCCCACAGCAAGGGTTTGGGTGGCATTGTGGTACGACAGATAGTAACTCCAGCGCGATGCCGACTGCAAGTCGTTGCTTGCCGCAACGGGCATGGCTGCCGGTGCGGCTGACAACATGGCTGCCAATAATATGAGACGTGATATATTCATATAACTTAATGGGGGTTGCACGTTGGCGGAATTAGTAAACAAGTTGACAAGTTAACGGGGTAACAGGCAGGTCTGCCAAGCTCTTTTAAGCTTCTTACCAGTTTGGCTTTAACATGGTAAGTTGTGTATAGCATACTTACTTGTCAACGTGTCAACCTGTTAACTCATTAACCAAGAATTCCGCCAACGGATTATAGTCTGTATTGCGAAAAAAGTCAGAGAGAAAGCCCGAGAGAAAACCACACCACGCGCTCTCAGTCCATTAGACTGAAACACAGGGTGCTTGTCGCTCTCCTCAACTTTCTCTCTGCTATTTAACGATTCAAAAAGTCAACAAGTTTGGCCACGGCGCGCGCACGGTGTGATATGCGGTTTTTCACCTCCACGCCCAGTTCGGCAAAGGTTTTACCCATGTCCTCTGGTATGAACACGGGGTCGTAGCCAAAACCCTCGGTACCGCGCTTTTCGGTAGCTATTTCGCCACGTACCACGCCCTCGAACACGTGCTCCTCGCCATTCTGTATCAAAGCTATGGCTGTGCGGAACTGTGCCGTGCGGTCGTTGGCATTTGACAAGGCTGCCAGCAGTTTGGCGGTGTTAGCCTCAGGGTCGTGGCGGTCGGGATAGGCATAACGTGCCGTGTGCACACCTGGTGCACCGCCCAGAGCCGTCACTTCCAGCCCAGTGTCATCGGCAAAGCAGTCGTAGCCATAACGTTCCTTCACCCAACGCGCCTTGATAAGGGCATTGCCCTCAAGCGTGTCGGCTGTTTCGGGTATGTCGTCGTGGCAGTTGATGTCTGCCAACGACAAAATGTTGAGCTTGTCGCCAAAGATGGCACGTATCTCAGACAATTTATGCGCATTGTTGGTGGCAAACACCAACGAGGCTGTTTGTTGTTGCATGATGTGCGATATTACGATATTAAGCAGACAGCCATATATGATGCTGCCTCGTTCTTATTTTGTCTACTTTCAAGGCATAGCCAAACTGTCAACCCGTCGGCATTAGAGCTCTTTCAGCCATTTCTTGCCACTCCGCGTATTAAGCCACAGGGTGAAGATGGCCAAGACTACTAATAGTACGGCAAATGTCATTATCAAGCTGTTCATTTGTGCTTTATGATTTTATTGCCCAAATATATAAGCCCTTATTCAAGTTTCGAATTTAGGTACGCACGGCCTGAAAGGCCAACAGCACTTAGCCCAGGGCAACGCCCTGGGTAGGGTTTCGTTGAGGTTGGCACCCTGAAAGGTAGGGTGTTCAAAATCGGCATCAAAAGCGCGACTGTTTTTGAGGCATTTTAAGTTGCCTGAAACGCGCTGTAAAAAACGCAAGCACTAATGGGGGCGACGCGTCCCGCGTCGGAATAGAGAAAGGAGGGAAATACGAACCTCTACTAAATAATAGCTGCATCTTTTCCCGACGCGAGACGCGTCGCCCCCATTAGAGGTAGCGTTTTGTGCTTGAGTCCGTTCGCATGTTTACTTTTCACCGAATAGCAACAACAACGAATAGAATGCCCAAAAACGATCTCATTTTTGATGCCGATTTTGAACGCCCCACCTGAAAGGGCAAAAGCATTCCCGAATTCATTTCAGGCTTTTGCCCTTTCAGGGCGCAAACCCATCGGAAATCGGTTACCCAGGGTGTCGCTTCGCTTGCCCTGGGCTTGGTGCTTTTGGCCTTTCAGGCCGTTCCCGTCCAAATCCGAAACTTGAGACCCTTATTCCTTATCGCCCTGAGGTTTGGCCTTTACCTTGATACGGTCAAAGCCCTCGCCAAACACGCCGATTACCTTCGACTGCGAAACAAAGGCATTGGGGTCTATGCTCTGAATGATGCGGAATATATTGGTACTCTCACGTTTTTTGGCCAATACTACAAGCACTTTGCGCTCTTCCTTGGTATACCAGCCCTGACCATCGAGCACCGTCACACCGCGGTGTGTGGCACTAATGGCCGCTGCAATGTCGTCGTATTTACGCGAGAATATTAAGAACTGAACCGACTGGCGGCCCCGGTCAACCACATAGTCGAGCATGAGGTTGACAATGATGAGCGTGCAGTAGCCGTAGAGCAACTTGTCTACATCGCCATCGGGCAGGAAGAAAGCGGTGGTAATGATAATGATGTCGCAAAGCATCATCATCTGTCCCAGCGTCACGTCCTTGTACTTGTTGATAATAGAGGCTATGATATCGGTGCCGCCGGTTGAGCCGTTGTGCAGGAATACAAAACCTATGCCCACGCCCTCAATGGCTGCACCCAATATGCACGACATGAAGGCATTGCCTTGCACTACCTGTGGCAGATGGCTGCGCGGGTTGATGTCGGGAAACATGTCGGGGTGCGTCTGACCAAGATGAATCATGATTTCCTGCACAATGCCCAACAAGAAGGTGAGCATGAACACAGCGTAGATGGTTTTAAGGCAAAAACGCCAACCCAACACCTTGACGGCCACGCACAACAACAGGATATTGACAGCAAAAAAGGTGTATTGCACGGGGAACTCCGTGGCATAGAATATCACTGCTGCCGCACCGGCCAAACCACCTGTGGTAATTTCGTAAGGCAGTTGGAAACAAGTGAACCCCATGGCATACATTATCAAGCCAATGGTGATGATTACGTAGTCGCGAATGTCCTGCGCAATCGTCGTTTTGAATTTGGTAACCAATGTTGTAAAAGGTATTTTAAGTAGGTGTTCAAAATTAGTTGATATGAATTGGTGCAGTATTTCGTTCAGAAACATAGGTTGAAGAGGGAGCGTAGCGGGCTACGTGACCGATGAAACCTATGTTTATGGGCGAAAGAGTGCGCCAAGGCATATCGACTAATTCTGAACATGATTATATAAACTAATTTTGAATACCTACTTATCATGCGCCGGCAGCATGCCGCCGGCGCATGAGTTGAGGGTGTTACTTCACTACAATGTTTACAATGCGACCGGGCACCACAATCACCTTCACCACTTGTTTGCCTTCGAGGTGCTTTTGAGCCTGCTCTGATGTCAGGGCTGCCTCTTGAATGGCCTCTTTGGTGGCGTCGGCAGGGAAGTCGAGTGTAAAGCGTGTCTTGCCATTGAATGAGATAGAGAGGGTTTGAGTGTCCTCCTTCAAATACTGCTCGTCATACTTGGGCCACTCGGCATCGCACACCGTGGTGGTGTGGCCAAGGGTGTGCCACAGTTCCTCAGCAATGTGGGGGGCAAACGGGGCAAGGAGTGCCACTACCTGCTCGAGCACGGCACGGCTGGTGCACTTTTGCTGGGCCAGTTCGCCCACGGCTATCATAAAGGCGGGGATAGACGTGTTGTATGAGAACACCTCAATGTCCTCGCTCACCTTTTTGATGAGTTTGTGCAGTGTTTTCAGATTATCCTTGGTAGGTTCGGCATCGGTCACCGCCCATTCGCCATTTTTGGGATAGAAGAGGTTCCAAGTCTTGCGCAAGAAACGGAAACAGCCGTCAATGCCGTTTGAGTCCCAAGGTTTGCTTTGGTTGATGGGGCCAAGGAACATTTCGTACAGACGCAGGGTGTCGGCACCATACTTCTCTACAATCATGTCGGGGTTGACCACATTGTACATCGACTTCGACATCTTTTCAATAGCCCAACCGCACACATATTTGCCATCTTCGAGCACAAACTCTGCCGTGGCATATTCGGGGCGCCACTGCTTGAAGGCCTCCACATCGAGCACATCGTTGTGCACAATGTTCACGTCCACGTGTATCGGCGTGGTATCGTACTGGTCCTTCAGTCCAAGGCTTACAAAGGTGTTGGTATCCTTTATGCGGTACACAAAGTTGGAACGGCCCTGTATCATGCCCTGGTTAACAAGCTTTTGGAATGGCTCGTCCTTGCACGACACGCCAAGGTCGAAGAGGAACTTGTTCCAGAAACGGCTGTAAATCAAGTG
>ENA-UEOZ01000122-UEOZ01000122.1-human-gut-metagenome-genome-assembly--contig:-NODE-122-length-61560-cov-100.018688_pt1 | contig 61560 bp, 38 predicted proteins | sample MGYA00242898_ERZ507912 | MGnify/ENA primary metagenome ERZ507912 (study PRJEB26167, sample SAMN06115410) | human gut metagenome | host: Homo sapiens | place: China:Chongqing | collected 2016-04-27... | reverse complement strand
ACGCGATACCCAGGGTGCCGCTTCGCTTGCCCTGGGCTATGTGCTCCATTGGGCTTTCAGCCCGCCCTTGCTAAATCAGAAACTTGAGTTATATAATAGTCAACGACTTTTACCATACAAAGGTATGGCTTAATAACAAAAGCGTGGAAAAGTTCCTTGGTCTTTTTCACGTTTTTGTGTTATACAACATATTATGAGAGCTAACGACTCTGTGCATCAATATATTCGAGTTCGGCGGCAAGCATGGCTATGAGCGGCATGTCGGCACCGCGGCTGCGTGCCTCGGCCAGCGGACGACGGTAAAGGTAGTACAGCTCCATGGGACGGTGGTGGTCGCGGTCAAACTTCATGCTCGATGCAAATTGTGGCATGCGGTGTGTCATGTCCATCATTTTGTCGGCATAACTCTCGTCAATGCCCTTCACACCGCAAGCTCTGGCGGCGCCTATCACCTCGAGCATCATTTGGCGAATGATGGGTGCCATGCTCTCGTTGGCTATCAGGCTGCCGGCCGAAACGGCACCCACGGCAGCGGTCATGCCGTTAAAGGGCATGTTCCACACAGCCTTTTTCCAGCGCATCTCGTCGTAGGGCATTTCTTTGGCCTTGATGCCCGAAGCTGCAAAGTCGGCCATCATGTGGGCGAGTGCCTCGTGGTTGTGGCAGTTGTAGTTGCCCACCTGCAGCAGTCCGTTGAAGGTGTGCGTAATGTGGCCGGGAGCGTTTTTGAGCGTGCAGATGTATGCTACGCCTCCTAACAGTTGTGCGCGTGGCATGGCCTTGCACAAGTCGGCCTCCAGCCCGATGCCGTTTTGTATGAGCAGCACCAGTGTGTCGGGGTGACAAATTGGGGCGAGCATTTGCGGCAGCAGGTGGTTGGCTATGCTCTTGATGGCTACTATCACCACATCGCACACTGGCATTTGCGCCGTACTGTTGTAGGCATTGATGTGGCAAAGGTGGTAACTGCCATCGCACGAGTCGACTTGCAGACCGTGCTGGCTCACATGGTCGTAGTCGGAATGCAGCAAAAAGTGTACGTCGTGACCGGCTTTGGCCAACAAGCCGCCATAGTAGCCACCTATGGCACCGGTGCCTATGATTGCATATTTCATATAGTCTGGTATATATGTATCTGGTTGACGGGGTACGGGTTGACAAGTAAGTATGCTATACTACTTATTATGTTGAAGTAAGATTGGTAATAAGCTTGGCAAACTTTCTTGTAAACTTGTCAACTTTTCAACTTTTCAGGGCGGCAGCCTCATCGGCCAGCCCCATCTTATATACATTCGTTTCACGCAGTTCAAAGCCCAGGCTCTGATACAAGCGGTTGGCTGCCACACGCTGCGGACGCGAGGTGAGGTTTGCCGTGACGGCACCGTGGCGGCGGGCTTGGAACATGAGGTGGTCGAGCAACATGCGTGCATACCCCTTGCCACGCTGGGCAGCGTCAACCACCACGTCCTCCACCCATGCTTTGTTCCCCGTGAGCTGGTGGCACAGGCAGAGTGTAGCCGTACCGGCCAAAGTGCCCTGCGGCGTGTAAAGCAAGTAGATGTGTGTGCGGGGCTCGTGGGCCAAAGCTGTGAATTGGGCGAGCGTCAATGGCACAAAGTTGGACGAGAGTTGGGCAAGCAGGGTGTTTACACTGTCGAGCAGCGGTGTGCTGCAGTCATCTGCCTTGAGCGGCACAATGTGGCAGCGGCGGCGCACATCGAGCAGCTGGCGTATGGTTTTGCCATAAAGGGGGTGGCGCCATTCGGGAGCTATCTCGGCCAAAGGTTCGAGCACAAACAGGCGGTCAGTCATTTCGGGGTGCGGCAGTTGCAGCGACGGTGTACACACCACGCGGTTGTCGCAGGCCAACAAATCGATGTCGATAATGCGGTCGTGATACACCCCGTCCTTGCTCTTGATGGTGCGCCCCATGTCGCGCTCAATTTGCTGAGTAGCGTGCAGCACTTCGGCGGGCGTCATCGTGGTATCTACTGCCACAGCCGTATTGACAAACAAGTTGTCTGATTCAAAGCCCACGGGTGCCGTTTCGACAGGTGTGGCCTTACGCACAACCGTGCCTATGCGCTCGCCAATGAGCGCACAGGCACGGTTTATGTTTTCGTTACGATTGCCAAGATTTGTTCCGAGTGAGAGATAAAGCATTACAAGTTGTGTGTATACCCGTTGGCGGAATTTCGGGTTTACGGGTTTACGGGTTGACAGGTTGACAAGTAAGTATGCTGTACACTACTTATTATGTTAAAGTCGGAATGGCAAGAAGCCTAATTAACTTGGCTAACTTACTTGTTAACCCGTTAACCTGTTAACCCGTTAACTAATTACGCCAACGCGTGATATATATATGTGTGAGCCGAGCGGGTGCCCCCTACTCCACCGAAAGTGCGTCGAACACCATTTGGGGCTCAAAGCCGCGTGTAATGGCCGCACGGGCAATCTTTTGGTTCACGGCATAAGGCGTGTCGCCCTTGGTGGTGCGGCGCCGCGAGGCAATTAAGTCGGCCAATGCCTGACGATAGTCATCGTCGTCTATCAGGGCCAGGGCATCGTCGGTGTCGAAGTCTGACACACCCTTTTGCCGCAGCGCATAGCGTATTTTGATGCGCCCCCAATGGTCGAAGCGGAATTTATCGTTTACAAAAGCGCGCGCATAACGTGCCTCGTCAATGTAGCTTTCGGCCTCAAGGCGGCCCAAGGTCTCGTCCACCTCGTCGGGTGTAGCCCCTTTGGCCAGAAGCTTTTTAGCTATCTCGCTGCGGCAATATTCCTTTTGCGCGCAGCGGCTGGTGGCCCACTGGTAGTATTGGTTGTTATCGGCCATAACCATAAGTTACTTAATGATGCTGCGCAGCACAAACCAGGCATGGTAGCCCAGGGTGGACAACAGACCATAATGGTGCGACATGATGTGGAAACGCTCGCGCAGCGATGCCTTGTGGTTGCGTGTGGTCATGCCCTCATTCAGGTAGTCGGCCACAATGGTGTGTGCATTGACAAGCGGCAGTGCCTTGCGCGAAGCCTCACGCATGATGCGAATGCACCAGTCAAAGTCGGCCGAGAAGCGGTACTTGCGGTTGTAGTGCATACGCCGTGCCAGGTCGGTACGTGCAAAGAAAGCCTGGTGGCACACCAGCATGCCATTTTTGAACGAGCGCCAGTTGAGGTGTTCGGGCGGTGTCAGGCGCCGGCGTCGCAGGAAGTTGCCGTCGGCATCTACCAAATTGGTGTCGCCATACACCACAGCGGGCAGTTTGGGTGCCTTGACAGCCGCCTGTGCCACGAGTTCGAGCGTGTTGGCAGCATGAAAGGTGTCGCCCGCATTAAGAAATAGTATGTAGCGCCCCGTGGCCATGTCGATGGCCTTGTTCATGGCATCGTAGAGCCCCTCGTCGGGTTCGCTGATGCACACTATTTCGTGACGCACGGCAGCATGGCTGTTGCGCTCCTGATAGTGGTGCACACGCTCAAGGGTATCGTCGTGCGAGTTGCCGTCAATAATGAGGTGCTCCACATGGGCATAGGTTTGCTGCTCCACACTTTCGATGGTTCGTTCAATAAGCGCACCGGCATTCCATGTAACGGTGGCTACGGTAATTTTAAGGCCTTCTTCTGTCGTCTGTGCCGCGGAAGGAGGCACACTGTTCTCTTCCATTTTTATGATAAGTGCATTATTATTCTATTAAGTAGGTTGCTGCCGCCCTACTCCATTGCATATACTGCCGCATAAGCCTTGGCCACAGCCTTTTCGTCGTAAGCCTTCAGGGCCTTGGCGCGGGCATTGCGGCACATGGCGGCATAGCTTTGCGAATTGAGTGTTGCAGCTATGCCATGTGCAAAGTCGAGGCTGTTGCAGTAGGCGGCCAGATAGCCATTCACCCCCGTGTCGACCATCTGCGGCACACCGCCCACATTGAATGCCACACAAGGCACGCCGCAGGCCATGGCCTCGGCTATGGTGTTGGGCAGGTTGTCCATGAGGGTGGGCATAACCAACAAGTCGCAGGCTTGGTAGAGCTGCCGCATACGCTCCTCGCTCTGTACATAGCCCATGGCATACGCTGGCACAGCAAAGGCCGATTGCAAACTTTCGGCTCCATGGCCCGCCAGCACAATGGCCACCTTGTCGGCCTGGTCGGGGTGCTCCTGCATGAGCAGCGATATGGCTTCGGTCAGATAGTCTATGCCCTTGTTGGGGTCGGTCACCTTAAAGGCGGTAAACAGCAGCAAACGCTTGTCGGCGGGCAACCCGAGTGCCTCGCGCACCTCGTTGCGGGTGGGCATGCCCTCTGTGCCGGCTGGTGCATAGTAGCGTGTGTCGATGGGATTGGGTATGCAGCCCACGCGCTGCCCCTTGAGCAGTGGCGCTTGTGCGGCCAAGCCGGCCAACCACTGGCTGCACCCTATTGCGGTAAAGTGGCCCTTGGCGTAAGTGGCAGCCTTGCGACGGTAGGTACTGGCCGACAGGTCGCCCGCCGAGGGACGGCACAACTGCGGACATTTGCCGCAACCGCTGATCCAGCGCTGGCAGTCGGCCGCATTGTGACACACACCGGTAAAGGTCCACATGTCGTGCATGGTGATGACCACGCGCTTGCCACTGCGCAATATCTTCTGCATATTGCGCAGCGAGAGCATGGCCTGGTTTGTCCAATGCAGATGTATGACATCGGCCTCGGCAAATGCCTTGAGCCGTGTAATGTCGTTGCCAAAGCGTGCCGTGTCTACTGCAAACAGCCCTTGGCGGCTAAAGCCGTTCTTTACGAATATCTCTAACCTTTCGAGCACAAACTTGAGTTTGCGCCACAGGGTGGGTTTAAGGCTTACCACCTCTGTGCGCTCTGCCGGCAGTGTGCGGTTCATGCACAGCAAGGTGGCATCTACGCCGTTCTGGCGCAATGCTTTGAGCAGCCGCATGGAGGCTATGGCAGCCCCGCCTGCGTGGTCTGAGGTGTTGATAAGCAGTACTTTCAAGGGAGTAGAGGTTAGGGGGTTAGGAGGTTAGGGGGTTAGGAGAGTATGAGGGGATAAGGTTATGAGGTTATAAAGTAACCTTTGTGTGTTAGGCAAGGAGTTTGGAAGTTAGAGGGTTATTGGGGTTAGAGGGTTATTGGGTTAAAAGATTACCCTTGCTTGCCTAACTCACAAAGGCTACCTCATAACCTTATAACCTCATAACCCCATAACCCTATAATCTTCCCCCTCTCTCACCGTCCCAGCGTGTCCTTTGCAATGACAGCTGTGGCCCCGGCGTTTTGTTTGATATAATTGTCTGCTGCCTGGCCAGCGCGTGAGAGTTCGTCCTTGTCCGAAAGGAAACGGTCCATAATGGCCGCAAAGTCAGCCGCAGAATGTATTTCGCGGCAACCACCATTGGCCAGCAAAGCCTGCGCCTCGCGGAACTTCTTATTGTTAGGGCCTATTATTACCGGCACACCATACACCGCTGCCTCGGGCACATTGTGTATGCCCACGCCAAAACCACCGCCCACATAGGCCACGGTGGCATAACGGTAGATGCTCGACAACAAGCCATAGCAGTCTATTATCAAGCAGTCGGCCTCGGCCACACTCTTAGGCGTGGCTGTAGAGTAGCGCACATACGGCCGCTGCAGTTTGCTCTCAATCTGTCGCAAGTGGTCCTCGCTCACCACGTGGGGAGCCAGCACCAGGCGCAGGTTGGGGTGGGTGTTGAAATAACTGATAATGATGTCCTCGTCGGGCTGCCACGAACTGCCGGCCACGAGCACCCGCCAACAACCGGCAAAGCGCTCGACAAGGGGCAGCGGCTTGGCCGCATTGCGTATGTCTATTACGCGGTCAAAACGGGTGTCGCCCACCACCGTCACTTGGTTTACGCCTATGCCGGCAAGCAGTTGTTTCGAAGCCTCGTCCTGCACGTAAAGGTGCGTCATGCGATGCAGCACACGTGCATAGTTGCGGCCGTACCAACGAAAGAATATCTGGCCGGGCCTGAAAATGCTCGACACCGAATAAACCGGCACATGGTTGCGGTGCAATATGTCGATGTAGTTGCGCCAGAACTCATATTTTATAAAGTATGCTGCCTCGGGGCGCGCCATTTTTACAAACTTTATGGCGTTGAACGGGGTGTCGAAGGGCAAGTAACATATCACATCGGCCCCAGCATAGTTCTTGCGCACCTCATAGCCCGAGGGCGAGAAAAAGGTGAGCAATATTTTGCGTTCGGGGTGCTCGCGCCGCAAGCGCTCCATGAGCGGGCGGCCCTGTTCAAACTCGCCCAGCGAGGCGGCATGAAACCACACATAGCGGCTGGTGCCTATCTGGCGGCGCAATATGCGCCAAGTGTCGCGGTGCCCGCGCATCATGGTACGCACCTTTTTGTTAAAGAGTGCGGCTATGTTGCAGCCGAGCATCATCAAGTATATTGCGAGTGAATACATCTTGTAGTAAAAAGAGTTTTGCTGTCCGTTGACACCACCAAGCGTCAACGGACCGACAAAAGATAGTTAACTGGAGCCTACAAGCAGACAGGTCTCACGCGCCCACCTGCTTCAACCAACCTGCTTAGTGCAGCGCCTCAATGGCAGCCTTCATGCGGCGCAGGGTCTCCTCCTTGCCAAGGAAAGCGGCAAGTTCATACATGTCGGGGCCCTTACCAGTGCCCACAAGGCACACGCGCCAGGGGTTCCAAGGCTTTTTGCCTGTTTCGGCAGCCCAGGCATCTACCACAGCCTTCTGGCTTTCGATGCTGAAGTCGTCAAGGCCCTCAAGCAGATGGTAAAGCGCATCCATGTCGGCAGCAGCGCCTTCCTTCCAGTTCTTGCGGGTAAACTTGTCGTCGGCCGAATAGGTGGGGGCTATAAAGAAGAAGTCGCAAAGGGGCCAAAGTTCCTTGATAAAGTTAATCTTCTTCATCTTCATCATGCCCACCACAGCCTGTACACGTTCAATGGGGGCGTCGATGCCATTGGCCTTGAGTATCTGGTCAAAAGCAGGGGCGAGCACCGCGTCATCGGTTTTGAGTATGTACTCGCGGTTGAACCACTGTCCCTTGATATAGTCGAACTTGGCACCGCTCTTCGAGCATTTTGACAGGTCGAACTGGTCGATGAGTTCCTGCATGGAGAGTATTTCCTGGTCGGTGCCGGGGTTCCAGCCCAACAGGGCGAGGAAATTGATTACAGCCTCGGGCAGATAGCCGCTTTCGCGGTAACCCGACGACACATCGCCCGTTTTGGGGTCGTGCCACTCGAGCGGAAACACCGGGAAGCCCAGGCGGTCGCCGTCACGCTTGCTGAGCTTGCCCTTGCCGTCGGGCTTGAGCAACAGGGGCAGGTGGGCAAACTGGGGCATGGTGTCCTCCCAACCAAAGGCACGGTAGAGCAACACGTGCAGCGGAGCCGAGGGCAACCACTCCTCGCCACGTATCACGTGCGAAATCTCCATCAAGTGGTCGTCCACAATGTTGGCCAAGTGGTAGGTGGGCAGGTCGTCGGCACTCTTGTAGAGCACCTTGTCGTCGAGAATGTCGCTCATTATGCGCACGTCACCACGAATGATGTCCTTTACGTGCACCTCCTCGCCGGGCTCTACCTTGAAGCGTACCACATACTGCTCGCCGGCGTCAATCAGGCGCTGTGTTTCCTCGGCGCCGAGCACCAGCGAGTTGCGCATCTGCATGCGGGTGTGGGCATCGTACTGAAAGTTCTGCACGGCCTCGCGTTTGGCGGTCAGTTCCTCGGGGGTGTCAAAGGCTATGTAGGCCTTGCCGGCATCGAGCAGTTGCTTTACATACTTGCGGTAAATGTCGCGACGCTCGCTCTGGCGGTAGGGGCCATGGTCGCCACCAAAGCTCACACCTTCGTCAAACTTGATGCCGAGCCACTTGAACGACTCTATAATATAGTCCTCGGCTCCCGGCACAAAGCGGTTGGAGTCGGTGTCCTCAATGCGGAACACCATGTCGCCGCCGTGCTGGCGCGCAAACAAATAGTTGTAAAGGGCTGTGCGCACACCGCCAATATGAAGTGGGCCCGTGGGGCTTGGTGCAAAACGCACACGTACTTTTCTTTCAGACATAGTTGTGATGATAATTGCGCGTTGGCAGAATCGGGTGGTCGAACTGACAGACATGCACGGGCTTTGTCGGCCCATCAGACCGAGGCGTGACTGGCCTTTGCCGGCTCGTCAACCCGTCAACCTGTTAACCCGTCAACCCTTAACCAATTATGCCAACGGGTTGATAGTTTCGTTATTATGCCACAAAAGTACTGCTTTTTTCGCAAAAGGCCAAGTTGTGGCACAGACGCCATAACACCAAGTTTGGCCATCAAAGGATAAAGTTGTACTTTTGCAGACTGTAACCAACGCATAATCAACCAATTCACACATAATGAAGAAGTTTTTCACTCTCACTCTTCTGCTCCTGCTCACCGCCGTGACGGCCGTGCAGGCTCAGGTGAACTTCAGCGTCAAGTACAAGCGCGTGAATTCCACCACCATCGACATCATTTTTACTGGTACCGCACAGCCGGGCTGGCACATCTACTCTACCAACATTGGCGAGGGTGGACCTACCAGGGCCGAGTTTGGCGTGGACAAAATTAAGGGTGCCAAGCTCAAGGGCAGCCTTAAGGCTGGACCGGGAGCCAAAACCATGCAGGACCCCATATTCGAGATGCCTGTAACCTTCTTCGAGGGGCACGCCACCTTTACACAACGCGTGGAGCTGCTCGACAAGGACTATGAGCTGAAAGGCTACCTTAAATATGGTGCCTGCAACGACGAGAACTGTCTGCCGCCCACCAGCGTCAACGCCAAGGTGGCTGGCACCGACGGCCCCGCCCCCACTGCCGAGAGCAAGGCCGAGGAGGCTGCCGCTGCTGCCGCACAAGGCAACGCACTGACTACTGCCACCGACAGCACGGCTGCCACTGCCACCGACAGCGCTGCCGCCATGGCACAGGTGCAGCCGCTCGACAGCGCACAGACTCAGGCTCTGTGGACTCCGGTAATAAAGGAACTCAAAAACTTTGGTTCGGACACGGGCGACATGACGGGCAAGGCATGGTACTACATATTCTTCCTGGGCTTTGTAGGCGGCCTCGTGGCCTTGTTCACCCCTTGCGTATGGCCCATCATACCTATGACAGTGAGTTTCTTCCTTAAGCGTTCGGGCGACCGCCGCAAGGGTGTGCGCGATGCCATCACCTACGGCGTCAGCATTGTGGTGATATACGTGGCCCTGGGCCTTATCATCACCACCATATTCGGCGCCAATGCGCTCAACGACCTCTCCACCAACGCGGTGTTCAACATTCTGTTCTTCCTCATGCTGGTTGTGTTCGCGGCCAGTTTCTTTGGCGGATTTGAGATTACGCTGCCCAGCAAGTGGGGCGATGCTGTCGACAACAAGGCCGAAAAGACTACCGGTCTGCTCAGCATCTTCCTCATGGCCTTTACGCTGTCGCTGGTGAGTTTCTCATGCACAGGTCCCATCATAGGCTTCTTGTTGGTCGAGGTGAGCACATCAGGCGGTTCGGCCCTGGCTCCCACCATCGGCATGTTGGGTTTTGCCGTAGCGCTGGCTCTGCCGTTCACACTGTTCGCCCTGTTCCCCACATGGCTTAAGAGCGCGCCCAAGAGCGGCGGCTGGCTCAACAACGTGAAGGTGGTGCTTGGTTTCCTCGAACTGGCTTTTGCCCTGAAGTTCTTCTCGGTGGCCGACTTGGCTTACGGCTGGCACTTGCTCGACCGCGAAACTTTCCTCGCACTGTGGATTGTGATATTCGCCCTGTTAGGCATCTACCTGCTGGGCGCCATCAAGTTCCCGCACGACGATGAGGACGAGCGCCACACTTCGGTTCCGCGCTTCTTCCTGGCGCTCATATCGCTGGCCTTTGCCGTGTACATGGTGCCGGGTTTGTGGGGCGCACCTGTCAAGGCCGTGAGTGCCTTTGCACCGCCTATGTCTACTCAGGACTTTAACCTCGACCCTGTAAAGATTGAGGCTAAATTTACCGACTATGAGGCGGGCATGGCCTACGCACGCCAAATGGGCAAACCGGTGATGCTCGACTTTACGGGCCACGGTTGTGTGAACTGCCGCAAAATGGAGTTGGCTGTATGGCACGATGCCAAGGTGCGCGACTTGCTCACCAAGGATTATGTGCTTATTTCGCTTTATGTGGACGAGAAGGCTCCGCTGCCCGAACCCATCGAGGTGCAGGAGAACGGACAGGCTACCACACTTCGCACTGTGGGCGACAAGTGGAGCTACTTGCAGCGCAGCAAGTTTGGCGCCAACGCGCAGCCTTTCTACGTGTTGCTCGACAACAACGGCCGTCCGCTCAACAGCTCTTACTCGTACGACGAGAACATTGACAAGTTTGTGACGTTCCTTAAAAAGGGTCTTGACAATTATAACAAGCAATAAGCACTGGCAATTTGCTAATGCGGCAATTTGCTAATGCGTTAATGGGCTGACGCCGTAGTGTTACAAATAGTAACGCTACGGCGTCAGCTCATTTATATATCTGCATATTGGCACATTAACAAGCATGGCGCGAGCACCAAACGCAAGCACTAAACGCGAGCACTAAATGCGAGCACCAAACGCAAGCACTAAACACAAGCACCAAACGCAAGCACTAAACGCAAGCACCAAACGCAAGCACTAAACGCAAGCACCAAACGCAAGCACTAATGGGGGCGACGCGTTCATCGGGCTATTTTTCAGCACCCTCGTCCCTCACGCCCCTATTAAAGGTAGCGTTCTGCGAGCAAGGCGTCAGCCCTTATGTATCTTACAGGCAGGGCGACCAGCCCTGCCTCCGCTTATGTGAAAAATCACGGCGTCAGCCCTATGTTACTTATGTAGCTTATGTACTTATGTCTACCGCGGTAAGCGGCACAAGGGCAAAGCCAAAAACTGCATATTTTTCCGACGCGGGACGCGTCGCCCCCATTAGAGCTAGCGTTTGGCGGTAGCGTTGGGTGCTTGAGTCTGCGAGCACGGCGTCAGCCCTTATGTATCTTACAGGTAGGGCGACCAGCCCGGCCTCAGCTTATGTGAAAAATCACGACGTCAGCCTTATGTTACTTATGTAGCTTATGTACTTATGTCTACCGCGGTAAGCGGCGCAAGGGCGAAGCCAAAAACCGCATCTTGCCCGACGCGGGACGCGTCGCCCCCATTAGAGCTAGCGTTTGGCGGTAGCGTTTGGTGCTTGAGTCTGCGAGCACGGCGCCAGCCCTTATGTATCTTACAGGCAGGGCGGCCAGCCCTGCCTCAACTTATGTAAAAAACCAACGGCGTCAGCCTTATGTTACTTATGTAGCTTATGTTCTTATGTCTACCGCGGTAAGCGGCACAAGGGCGGACAGCCCTTGAAAACACAGAACAAGATTCTCATTACTCCCAATGTAGTTTACCCCATCAGCCAGACGGCACAAGAGCAAAGCCAGAAACTGCATCTTGCCCGACGCGGGACGCGTCGCTCCCATTAGAGGTAGCGTTTGGCGGTAGCGTTGGGTGCTTGAGTCTGCGAGCAGGGCGTCAGCACATTAGCACATTACCACATTACCATATTGACGAAAAATCCCCGCTACGCCACGAGAGGGGGCATAACGGGGATTGGAGTATATATTCGGCCAAGTCGCGAAAAAGGCAAATTCAGAAAACGCAACGCAACCTATATATGCACTTTAATTAGTCGGCCAACTTAGCCTTGATGAACTCGCGGTTCAAACGGGCAATGTTAGCGATAGACTCGTTCTTGGGGCATACAGCCTCGCAAGCGCGGGTGTTGGTACAGTTACCAAAACCAAGTTCGTCCATCTTGGCCACCATAGCCTTGGCACGCTTGGCTGCCTCGGGACGACCCTGGGGCAGAAGTGCAAACTGGCTAACCTTAGAGCTTACGAAGAGCATGGCAGAGCCATTCTTACAAGCTGCTACACAAGCACCGCAACCGATGCAAGTGGCGCAGTCCATAGCCTCGTCGGCGTCCTGCTTAGGAATGAGAATGGCATTGGCATCCTGAGGTGCACCAGTGCGCACGCTGATGTAACCACCGGCAGCCTGAATCTTGTCAAAGGCCGAACGGTCAACCATGCAGTCCTTTATTACAGGGAAAGCTGCCGAACGCCAAGGCTCAACGGTGATAACGTCGCCATCGTTGAAACGACGCATGTAAAGCTGGCAAGTGGTGGCACCGGCCTCAGTCTTACCGTGGGGTGTACCATTGATGTAGAGCGAGCACATACCGCAGATACCCTCGCGGCAGTCGTGGTCGAATACGAAAGGCTCCTTACCCTCCTCAACGAGCTCTTCGTTGAGAATGTCGAGCATTTCGAGGAATGATGTGTCATCGGGGATGTCGTGCATCTCGCGCGTGTCAAAGTGACCCGCATCCTTGGGGCCATTCTGCTTCCAATACTTGATTGTGAATGATATGTTCTTAGCCATGGCTTATTAATTCTTGTAGTTACGGGTTTTTACTTCGATTGCTTCGTACTTCAAGGGCTCTTCGTACTTAACGGGATCCTTGTCCTCACCCTGGTATTCCCAGCATGATACGTAGAAGCAGTTCTTGTCGTCACGCTTGGCTTCGCCCTCTTCAGTCTGATGCTCTACGCGGAAGTGACCGCCGCAGCTCTCCTCGCGGTGGAGTGCGTCGATGGCGATGAGCTGACCCATGGTGATGAAGTCGTTCAAGCGGATAGCCTTGTCGAGCTCAACGTTAACACCCTCGATGTGGGGAACGAAGAGGTTGGTCTCGAACTCCTTGCGGATTTCCTTCAACTTGGCAAGAGCTGTTACGAGGCCCTCCTTCGAACGGGCCATACCAACATACTCCCACATGATGTGGCCAAGCTCCTTGTGAATGCTGTCAACCGACTTCTTACCATTGATGTTGAGCAAGTGGTTGATATGATCCTGCACAGCCTTTTCGGTAGCCACAAATTCGGGCAGGTCGGTGCTGAAGCGGGGCACAGTGATTTGGTCGCTGAGGTAGTTCTGAATGGTGTAAGGCAACACAAAGTAACCATCGGCCAAACCCTGCATAAGGGCAGAAGCACCCAAACGGTTGGCACCGTGGTCAGAGAAGTTACACTCACCAATGGCAAACAAACCAGGAATGTTGGTAGAGAGCTCGTAGTCAACCCAAAGACCACCCATTGTGTAGTGAATGGCGGGGTAAATCATCATCGGGTTGGTATATTCGATACCGTCGTCGCCCTTGCGCACTACCTGACCGGGCTTAACGTCGGTAATTTCTTCGTACATGTCGAAGAGGTTGCCATAACGCTGGAGCACCACGTCGATGCCCAGACGGCCGATAGCCTCAGTAAAGTCGAGGTATACGGCAAGGCCAGTGTTGTTCACACCAAAGCCGGCATCGCAACGCTCCTTGGCTGCACGCGAAGCTACGTCGCGGGGAACGAGGTTACCGAAAGCGGGGTAACGGCGTTCAAGATAGTAGTCGCGGTCGGCCTCGTCGATGTCGGTAGGCTTGATTTCGCCCTTCTGCAACTTGATGGCATCTTCCTTCTTCTTGGGCACCCAGATACGGCCATCGTTACGCAGTGACTCAGACATAAGGGTGAGCTTTGACTGCTTGTCGCCGTGAACGGGGATACAAGTGGGGTGAATCTGCACGTAAGCAGGGTTGGCAAAGTAAGCACCCTTGCGGTAAGCTGCAATGGCAGCCGAGCAGTTACAACCCATGGCGTTGGTTGAAAGGAAGTAAGTGTTGCCATAACCACCAGTGGCCAATACTACTGCGTGGGCGGCAAAGCGCTCGAGCTTGCCGTTGATGAGGTTACGGGCAATGATACCGCGTGCACGGCCGTCAATAATTACCACGTCCTGCATTTCGTAGCGGCAGTAGAGCTTTACAGTGCCGGCATGTACCTGAGCCATGAGGGCTGAGTAGGCACCGAGCAAGAGCTGCTGGCCGGTCTGACCCTTGGCATAGAAAGTACGGCTTACCTGCACACCACCGAATGAACGGTTGGCAAGCAAACCACCATATTCGCGTGCGAAAGGTACACCCTGTGCCACGCACTGGTCGATGATGTTGGCGCTCACCTCAGCCAAACGGTATACGTTGGCCTCGCGGGCACGGTAGTCACCACCCTTTACAGTATCATAGAAGAGGCGGTAAACAGAGTCACCATCGTTCTGATAGTTCTTGGCAGCATTGATACCACCCTGTGCGGCGATAGAGTGAGCACGACGGGGAGAGTCCTGAATGCAGAAGTTGAGCACCTTGAAGCCCATCTCGCCAAGTGAGGCTGCTGCCGAAGCACCGGCCAGACCTGTACCTACTACAATGATGTCGAGCTTACGCTTGTTGGCGGGGTTCACCAATTTCTGGTGAGCCTTATAGTTGGTCCATTTTTCAGCAACAGGACCTTGAGGTATTTTAGAATCTATATTAGCCATGATAGGATATTCTATTTTATAAAGTTAAAAGTTTAGGAGTTGAAAGAGTTAAGCAAGCAGCAATAGTCATACCTATTCTTTTCGCTTCTTACCTTCCCGCTCTTCCACTTTAAAAGAATACATTATGCTGCGCAGCAAGCACCACCGCAGAAGGCGAACTTGAGAGCTACTGCAAGGAAGATGAGCATGAGCACAGTAACGTAGATGTTACCGATGCAACGCCAGCGGTTGAACCAAATCTTGCCATTCCAACCGAGAGTCTGCATAGCGCTCCAGAAACCGTGTGTCAAGTGGAACCAAATGGCTACAAACCAGATAATGTAGAGCACGGTGAACACAGGATTGCTGAAGGTGTAGGCTATCATGCCATAACCATCGGCTGCATCTTCTACGCCGTTAACATAAGGCATACCAGCGTTGAAGAGTTCGGCAAACATCATGTTGTACCAGAAGTTGAAGAGGTGGAGCAGCATGCCAAGCACCACGATGATGCCGAGCACGAGCATGTTCTGCGATGCCCACTCTACCTTTTCGGGCTTTGAGGTAACGGCATAGCGGTTGTTACCACGGGCCTTGCGGTTCTGCAGGGTAAGAATGATGGCATAAATAAAGTGGAGGGCTACGAGTACTGCAAGGCCGGCGGTTGCCACTACGGCATACCAGTTGGCACCCAACATCTCGCATACCCAGTTGTAACCTTCTTTCGAGAAGAGGGCTACCAAGTTCATGCAACCATGAAATGTGAGGAACAGAATAAGCGCAATGCCAGTTACTGACATGATTACCTTCCGTCCGATGGATGAGTTAGTTAACCACATAAAATGATTTGAATTAAGTTGATATTTAGATTATTAAATTTATCCTGCGCCACACGGGGTGCGGGGCATGCCCCTTTTCCCTTGTTTTGCTGCATATCCTCATAAATGGGGAGGACACACCTTTATGCGTGCAAAATTAAAGGTTTTTATTTGTGTTTACAAGTTTTGCGGGTACAAAAAACGGACTGTCCGTCCGTTTGGGGGGTGTACGCCATCGGAGGCTCTGTGCTACCACCCAACGCTACCTCTAATGGGGGCGACGCGTCCCGCGTCGGAAAAATGCAATGTTTATACACTAAAAGAGGCTCACAGACAGCGTAATTACACGCCTGTCTGTGAGCCTTTGCCTTAAATTCCGACGCGGGACGCGTCGCCCCCATTAGAGGTAGCGTTGGGTGTTAGCGTCACACCGGTCACAGGGTTATCAGTCTTTGTCCATGTTGCCCCACATGTCGCCTTGGGGGTTGCCCCACATGTCGTTTTGCTTCTGGCTCCAGCGCACATCGGTACTTTCGCCTTTGTTTACTTCAATTTGGGCACCACCGCTGAGGTTGAGCATGGCCTCCTCAGCATAGAGGTGTACTGCAACAGACTGGGGCTGCATATATGTCTTTTTCATATCTTGAATGTCTTTACTTGTGGTTAGTATATTATTAAGCAGGTCTGCAATATAGCCAATCCTTATCAGCTAATTTCGAGCACCGGCTCAACGGGCAACAAACTTGCTGCCATTCTGAATGTAGAGGCCTCCCTTTACTATACGTGTTACGCGACGGCCAGTGAGGTCGTAGATTGCTGCGTTGGCCTTGTCTGCCTTAACAACGGCGTTGATGCCGGTTACATCGCCACCAAAGTTCATGGCTACGGCTTTTTCACCACCTAATACTGAAGTGGGCAGGTAAGCACGGTTGGCGGGCAGAGCGGCTGAGCCACCTGCGGCATAGAAGCCTACATGATTTTGAGTTGTCACACCGAACACGAGTTTGTCGGTCAATTCTGAGAATGCTATTTCCTCTGTGGTACCCACGAGCTGGTTACCTGTCAAAGCGTTTTCTGTAGCCTTGGCATTGGCAGTGAGCATAATGTTTGCAGCCTTGCTGTCGCTCTTGATTACGACACCTGCACTGGCGGGAACAACGCCCTCAACAGCTGTCATGTCGAGTGTACCCGTGCTTGCATTGTAAGCACCGCTGTACAACTTGGCATCGTTGGTGTTGCTGCTTACAACCTTGAAGTCGAAAGGCAGGGCCAAAGTAGCGAAAGAGGCTACAAGATTGTCGTTGGTGTTGAGGTTTACTGTAAATTCAGGTTCGAGGAAGAGGAAACAAGCACCGTTGGATTTCTTTTGCCAAGTTCCAAGGCTTGTTACTTTATCGTTATTACTAGTGGTCAAATAATTGTCACCTTCACCTACTGTGCTGTGGCGCAACACAAAGGCTTTAGCCATGATATCTGTCTTATTGGCATCTGTTATATTGTTTGGGGTCTCGATAATGTCACCACCATACACCTTCCACAGGTTGTTGCTCTCGGTATCCGATGCATCGGTATATGTAGCACCATTGCCGCTGGCGGCCTTTACAAGGCATTTGCCAGACTTGTTCATGATTTTGAAACCCTTGAAAGGATCGCCCACCATGCGCCAGAGGTCATCTTTTATGCCATTGAGCGTGCTGTTTTGATATTGGGCATTGGGTACTGAGCGCAAAATAGATGTAGTATTGTTGGTCAACAATCTGCGGTCTGCAGTAGACATATTAACTGTTAAGTAGCCCCATTCGGGTGTGTCGCTCTCGTTCAGAGAGAACTTGAAGGGGTAGTTGCTTATGTCAACCGCTATGTCTTTTGTCGTGGTCCCAGTCACTGTGCCCTCAGGAGCTGTGGCAGTTACAAAGTAGGGTAAATTGCCTGGGGCAGGATAAACCATGCCCGGAGCTGCTTTAACGCTGTATGTACCAACCTTTGTGCCGTTGATTGTGTAATTGTAGGTAACGTCATATGAAGTACCGTCTAACACCTCAAAAAACTTGAACTTGGCTATTTCACCATTGGTAGGATTTGCGTCATAGTGCCAGTATTCAAGTTTGTTACGACTGCCGTTACGCTTACCACCACCCAATGTCAGATAGCAAGTTTGGCTGCCAGAAGTGCCATTAGTGAGCAGGCACCAGTCGCCTTTGTCCACACGTGTCAGTTCGCCAGCAGTTGCAGACAAAGCACCGCCCTGACCATTTGATGACGCTGGCACGTATGTGTTGTCACCCGTCTTCAGAGTGATTGTACTGTTGCTATTTACAGTAACTACCCATGTATAGCCATTCTGCTCTTCCTTGCCACGCAGGTCATTGGTTGATGTGTAAGCATCGGTTGTGGCCATTCCATTATCTTTCGTTGCCCAAGAAAGAAACTTTGCCGTGGTATAGTTTGCATCTCCGTCTTCACAGTTCTTATCGGCTGCCACCAATATGGCATACGATTTTCCTGACACCAAATCGGCATAAGGCGTGGCTGTGGGCGAATAATACTTGGCTGCTGTCTGCGCCCCCGCTGTGGCAAAGAATGCCAACAGCATGCCTAAAAGAGTAATTGTCTTTTTCATTAGCTTGGTTATTTTATAGTATTACAATTATTTCTGAATGGTTCTTTACATTTGTTGCAAGTCAGTTCGTCTTATGGCTACAAATGTAGCTATTAAACATTAAATGCAATCGGGGGGGTAATAAATATTGTTAATAACTTTAATAAATAGCACTTTTTGCGCTTTGCCATGCGCATTATGCACAAATGTGTTGCCTGCGGGAATACACTTTATGGGCGGCACGTGCACACCTGATTGCGGTGCGGTAAAATACTAAAGCGCAACACTTTTCGTCAAAAGCCCTTTGTGGTACAACCCTTATGCCTTGGAATTTTTAATATGCAGCGATGTTTTTTGCAGCTGATAGTGTGCTATTGAGTGCACAAAGTGCAGATGTGCTGCCATAAATATTTGTTTGGCTATTTTGCCTGCACCTTGCACTTTTTGATGTTTATGAACTGATATTCAGGGCTTTCGGGTGTGCAGGTAGCAGTTACATTTGCATACACACCTGTCTGCACAAATGTTTGCTTGATTGCACAAGCGCTTGCATGCACACCAAAGTGATGTAGTATTTATGGTTGTGCCAGGGCGGTGTGGGTACATAGGGCGGTAGAATTTTCCGTTGCTCCGAAAGTTTTTTCTACCTCCCTATGCTGTAATTCATGACAGCGCCCGGGGAAATCCATGAGTGTGAGTGCAGACAAATGTTATATACTGAAGTTTCGGATTTAACAAGGGCGGGCTGAAAGCCCAATGGAGCACATAGCCCAGGGCAAGCGAAGCGGCACCCTGGGTTTCACGTATTGGAGCAGTCGCGCCCTGTAAGGGCAAAAGCTTTAACCATTTATCCTTTATATTGCCTTAGCTGATAGCTGGATTTGCGGTCATAATATGGAGCACCGTATGTATATTTTGTTCAAGAACTGCGCCATAGCTTAAAGCTTTTGCCCTTACAGGGCGCGACTACACCAACGCGCGATACCCAGGGTGCCGCTTCGCTTGCCCTGGGCTATGTGCTCCATTGGGCTTTCAGCCCGTCCTTGCTAAATCCGAAACTTGAGTTATATACTATGCAGTCAGTGCAGGCAAGTGCAAGGTAGTGCAGGCATAGTGTAAGATAAGTGCAGATAAGTGCAGGCAAGTGTAGGCAAGTGCAGGTTCTGTGTAAGATATGTGCAAGCGAGTGCAGGCATAGTGCAGGTGTACCTACACTGCATAACTATCTGATTATCAACTTATAAAGGAGCAAAAGTGCAAGGTGCAGGCACTTTTGCATAAATAAGATTATGGGTGGTAATACACAAACGTGCGAACGTACTCAAGCACCCAACGCTATCACCAAACGCAAGCTCTAATGGGGGCGACGCGTCCCGCGTCGGGATAGAGATAGGAGTTAAATACAAACGCAACTACTAATAATAGCTGCATATTTTTCCGACGCGAGACGCGTCGCCCCCATTAGAGGTAGCGTTGGGTGATAGCGCTGGGTGATAGCGTTGGGCGCTTGAAGAAACGCAAGCACTAATGGGGGCGACGCGTCTCGCGTCGGGGAAAGATGCAGCTATTATTTAGTAGAGTTCGTAACGAATAAGGGCTGACACCTCGCGTGAGAAGTGCCAGCCCTTACTTGCTGTTGTTTGGGTGCGTGCACGTTACTTAATAACGCGCTTGCCAGTGTTGGTAATGAACACGCCCTTTACGGGGTCTGCCACACGGCGGCCCATCAAGTCGTAATAGATGGTAGCCTTGCCCGGCTTGACAGCGGGAGTGGCTATAATGCCGGTAGCAGTGCCCTGCAATGCACGGAGGTAGGCGTCATAGGCCTCCTCGAGTGCGGCAATGTCATCGTCGGTAGCCTGTTGCTTTGCAGCCTCGGCTGCAGCAATGGCGTCCTTCATGGTGGCGTAGGCGTCGGGGTGCAACACATTGGGGCTGTTGGCATCGAGGCTGTCGGGCTTGCTCAGCATGAACTCTGCCAAGTGCCAATAGCCGCGGTTGTTGCTCGTGGCTGTGACATTGAAACGCAGATACTTGTAGCTTGCTCCCTCGGGAATGGTGAACTGCATGGTTGACTGTTGGCCGGCAGCGGCATTGGGCACTGTGACTTTTGCTATATACACAGAGTCGTTCTTTGCCTCGCTGTTGAAGCCCGAGATGGTAAACTCTTTCACAAAATCGGCATTGGCACCTTTACGCTCTGTAACGTTTACAACTATGGTATTGGCAAACTTGCCCTCGGCGGGTGCTGTCACATCAAACCAGTGCACGCCATTTTTCAGGTTGCCTTTGCTGTAGTCGGTGTGGAAATAGGTGGCAGCATTGCCGTCAATCAAATTGCTGATGGGCTGGTTGTCGCCCTTGCCTGCGGTGCCACCCGAGTAGCCGAACTTGCACTCCAACTGGCTGGCATCGGTTATGAGTTTATCGCCAACAATGTATTTGTTGTTGGCCTCGACAGCTGGCTTTACAGAGTCGAGCAGGGCGCCCATCTTTTTTATGCGGTTGGCCAAAGCCCAGTCTATTTGCTGACGCTCGAAGGTGCGGGTTGCGTCGAAGTCGTATTTGCCACTGGTGAGCGTGGGTATGTCGATGCGCTTGTACACAATGTCGTAACCGCCATTGCCGCCACCTTCTTCGTAGATGAAGGCCAAAGCGTTATCCTTTTGCCAGCTCCAAGTGCTGTAAGCCGATGAGGTGTTGCTTACAACAAAGCGGCCGTCCCAATTCTTGGCAAAGTTGGCGGGACTGGCATAGGTGTCCTTGTCGGTGAGATCCTTGTAGAATATTGACACATAGTTGCGTCCTGAAGTGGGCAGCGACTGCAGAGCTATGAAGGTTTTCACGCCATCGGCCTTGCGTACTACGGGCACTACCTGCACCTCGCCGTTGCAGCCATTGTTGGCTATCAAGCCATTATTGGCCGAACTTGACAATGCCTTTTCGCCCCAGCTGCCGCTTATTCCATCGTTGCCGCTGAAGGTGTAAATGTTGTAATAGCGGCCATATACATCGCGGCTTGAGAGCAATACGCTGCCATCGGGCAGCTCCTCGGCCTTGGGCTCATCGGCTGTGTCGACAATGGGGGCGTGCTTGAGGCCACCAAGGAAGTCCCAGCTCTCGCCAAAGTCGTCGGAGTAGAGCACCCAGTTCTTCTTGTTACCACCATTCTCCTGTGTTGAACCTACGCAGTAAAGACGGTAATACTTGTCTTTCTTGATATAGCGGCTCTGGTGTATCTTGCCCGAACCTACAAAGAAACCGTTGACGGGGGTACCTGCCGCAGCCAATGGCTCGTAAATGTATTTCATATCGATGTATTCTGGTCCTGTCCATGTTTGGCCATTGTCGTCAGAATACCAACGTGCCCAACCAAGGTGTTTTTCGTCCTTGCTGAAGAAGCCGGGGAAACCTGAGCACGATACTATCATCATACGCGAACTTTCACGGTCGCCTACAATACAGGGGTCGCCATAAGCGGCCTTGTCATGTCGCCATGTGGTCATTTGGCCATCGCCCTTAAAATTCTCGGGCATCATTATCTCGCCCCAGCTCTGGCCATTGTCCTTTGATATGCGCAGGTGCAAGTCTACTCGTCCGCTGCCTATGTCGGCCTTGCTGTAACGGTAGTCGGCCACTGCCACGAGGTCGCCATTGGCGGCAGTGCCGATGGCGGGAATGCGGTAGGGCACCGCACCGCTGTTGTCGAACACGGTGTAGCCTGGCAGTTCGGTGTTGGCAGCCGAGTCGGTTTCCCACGTTACCACAAAGTTTGACACATTGATGGCATGATTGGCATCGTTCATGGCAAAGGCTACCACCGATTTGTCATAAAGGCCCGTGGCCTTGATGTGTTGCACAGCACTGCTGCTGGTGAGTTTCTTGCCGTCGGGGCCCGTCACGCCACAGGGCTTGGCAGGATCAGCTGCGGTGAAGTCGAAACTGTAGCCGGTTATTACCCAGCCACTTTGGGCGGTGAGGGTGTATTTGCTGTCTGCTTGGTTGCCACGCCAGCACTGCATGATGCCGTTGGTGCAGTCAGCCACGCTGATGTTGTTTACCCCGCAATCGAGCTTGATTTGCGGCGATTTTTGTGTACTTGTCCAGGCTGAGCAAAAACCACTCGTTTTATTTAGTGTGCCTGTTGAAGTGTTGATGGCCAGTTGGCCCGAGGCAAAGGGTGGCTTTACCTTGCCATAAGTCACCTTGAGGTTGGTCAGAGCTATGGCTTTGTTGTCGCCACTGAGTTTGAAAGCTACTACGGTGTCGGCACTCAGTCCTTTTACCTCGACGTGTTGCCCTTCGGCTGTACTTTGTACGGCGGTGCCGCCAATGGGTGTTACCGTAACGGCACTGCTGCCTGAGGCTATGGCAAAGTCGAAACTGACGCCTGTTATGACGTAGCCTTTCTCTACAACCAGGGCATACTCGCTGTCAACACTACCACGATGGGCCACAATGGTTGTAACATTGCTGCCAGCCACATCCATGTTGTTTTGAGCCTTTTTGTTGCTGAAACTGATGAGGCGGACAACTGGCACGTTTGACCAGCCTTTGTAGTTTTGCCAGGTTGAGGCGTAAGATTTATTGGCACTGAACGCTGTAAAATGCCCTGTGGACATATTGATGCTCATCTCGCCAGTATACTCGTAGTCGGCAGCAACTGCCTCGGTCTGGCCTGCGGGGGCAGGGATCGGGGCACTGCTATGGGCTGAAGCATAAAGGCCGGAGCTGCATAGTAGTGCTGTGATTAGTAGATTTCTTTTCATGTAGTTGCAGTGTTTGTTAAGTGATTATATGTTTTTCGGTTGCAAAGTTACGCAACTTGCTCTTTTTATAACACATTTGTGAATATGTTGTATAACACATGGTTACACATGGCAAGCTGCTTGCGCACTATGGTAATGTTGTCTGGTTAAACGCAAATATGCGAACGGACGCAAGCACTAAACGCAAGCACTAAACCCAAGCACTAAACCCAAGCACATAACTCAAGCACTAACGCTACCTCCCAACGCAAGCACTAAACGCAAGCACACAACTCAAGCACTAACGCAAGCACTAATGGGGGCGACGCGTCTCGCGTCGGAAAAAGATGCAGCTATTATTTAATAGAATCCATATTTTTCTCTTTTCTCTACCCCGACGCGAGACGCGTCGCCCCCATTAGAGTTTGAGTTGCGTGGTAGCGTTGGGCACTTGAGTACGTTCGCATATTGCGTTTTACCAGACTGCTATATATATAAAAGTTGACAGGCTGGCAAGCAAGTGTGCTTGTCAACCTGTCAACTATGTTATGCGGCAGCCCCGAATGTTATCTGCGGCCGAAGAAATAGGCGCGGCGCGGCTGTGGTGCCGGCTCGGCGGGCTTGGCATTGAGCTCGGGGTAGGCTATGCGGGTGTGGTAGATGGTTTTAAGGCTCTCGGCCAACACGCGCTTGGCATCGGCTATGTCGCGGAAGGTGATGGGGCACTCGCGGAAATAGCCTGCCTGCACCTGGCCGTCGATGATGCGGTTGACCAACTCTTTGATGCTTTCCTCAGTAAACTCTTTGAGCGAGCGCGACGAGGCTTCTACCGCATCGCACATCATGAGTATGGCTTGCTCGCGCGTAAAGGGGTTGGGGCCGGGATAGGTAAAGAGCTTGGCGTCGGGCTCCTCGCCCTGGTGCTTGTTCTTCCACTGAATGTAGAAGTACTTTACTTGGGAGCGGCCGTGATGGGTGCTTATGAAGTCGCGTATGACCTTGGGCAGGTGGTACTTGTCGGCCAGCTTGAGGCCCTCTGTCACGTGGCTGATGATGATTTGTGCCGAACGCTCCTCGGTAAGCTCGTCGTGGGGGTTGACGCCTGTCTGGTTCTCGGTAAAGAAGGCGGGGTTGAGCATTTTGCCTATGTCGTGATACAGGGCGCCGGTACGCACGAGCTGGGGCTTGGCACCTATTTTGTCGGCTACCTCGGCTGCCAGATTGGCCACTTGCAACGAGTGTACAAAGGTGCCTTGTGCCACTTTGGACATGCGGCGCAACACGCTGTTATTGGTGTTGGACAGCTCGACGAGTGTGACGCTCGAGGTGAAGCCGAACAGCTTTTCAATCATGTAAAGCAGCGGATAGGCAAAGAGCAGCAACACACCGTTAACGGCATTGTACACGTACATTGAGCGGTCGAGGTGTGAGAACTCGATGCCTTGCGACAGGTCGTAGCCTAACATGATGGCGCTGCTCGTAACAAACACGGCAAGGGCCACACGCAGCAGTTGCGAGCGCTCGGTAAGGTCGCGCAGGGCGTAGATGGCGGTCATGCCCGACATGAATTGCACGACCACGAACTCGTAGTTGGAGTGGAGGGCTAACGATGAGAGTATGACGGAGCACACCATGGTCATGAATGCTGTGCGCGAGTCCATGAATATGCGCACAAATATGGGCACCATGGCATACGGCACCATGTAGACGTTGAGGAACTTTTGGTCGACCATGGCATAGGTGATGAGGGGGAATATGGCAATGAGCGACGACAGCAGCAGTATGCTGTGCGGCGAACGCAGATATTCGCGGCGGAACAGGCGCAGGTAGAACACGAAGGCTACTATGACGCAGAGCACAAATATTACCTGGCCTGTCACTACCTGCCACATGCCCTTTGAGGGGTCGTTGCGGCGCACGGTTTCGCGTTCAAATGATTGCAGTATCTTGTACTGCTCGGCCGATATTATCTCGCCACGGTCGATGATGCGCTGTCCGCTCTGTACCATGCCCGATGCTGGCGACACAGCGGCAAGCAGGTCTTCGCGCACGGCAGAGGTTTTGGCACTGTCGATGCTGAGGTTGGGCGACAGATATTCATTGATGTTGCAACGGGCTAATAGCTCGCGCGGAAAGTTTATGGTGTCGGCATACACTATATACTCGTAGGCCGAACGGGTGGAGTAGAGTTCGGTAATGGGGCGCGTCACGGCCTCGGTTCCCTCAACCACCCGCACTCCGGGGATGCGCTCCTTGGCCATTTGCGACAGGTCGGCCGATGGCACTATGCCGGCCTCGTAGACACCACGCAGCATTTTGTCGACATGGTTGAGGCAGTGGGCCGGCACATCGCCAAAACGGCCTGCGCGCCATGCTGTTTCGAAGGCGGCTATTTGGCGCTGCGCTATCTGTACGTCTTCGGTGTAGAAGGGCTGAAACTGTGAGAGCGCGCTGTCGCGTTCGGCTTTTACCTCGTCGGGGGTTTTGTACACGGGGAAGTCGAAGGTGGCTATCAGTGAGTTGTAACGCCAGGGGCGCCCTTGCTCATACTCGTAGCCGAACTTGGTTTCGCGCGGCAAGAAGTATACCAACAACAGCACCACCACAATGACGGTGCCTATCAGCGTGAATGCGCCTTTTAGCTTTGACTTGGCTATGTTGCTATTATTTGGCATGGGGTTTTGAGGTTATGAGTTTTTAGTTTTGAGTTTTGAGGTTATAAGGTTATAAAGTTACCTTTGCGTGTTTGGGCAAGCAAGGGGGAGGGGGATAAGGTTAGGGGGTTATGAGGTTATAAAATAACCTTTGTGTATTAGGCAAGCAATGGTAATCTTTTAACCCTCTAACCCAATAACCCTCTAACCTCCTACCCCCTTGCCTAACACACAAAGGTTACTTTATAACCTTATAACCTCAAAACTCATAACCCTACTTGGGCACCATCGCGCAGGGTGAAGGTGTCGAAAGTGAAGGTGCGCTCTGCCTGGCCCAGCACGATGGGGGCCGCCTGCAAGGGCTCATTTACGTAAGCCTTGTCATAGGCCGTGCCTTGTAATTGGCCGTCGACATATACCTTCACCATGCCGTTGCGCTCGCGGCAGCACACAATGTGGTGGGCTTTGCCATCGTGCACGCTGACGGGGGTTGTGTAGGCCACATGGCCCGCTTTGAAACAAAGTTTGCCACCCTTGAGCGCCAAGCTCCATGCTTCGCCCTGGCTGGCCAACTGCACATCGGCATCGGTGGTGGTCAGCGTAAAGTCGATGCTGAAATCGCCCTTGCCCACAACAGCCTTGTGCGAGCCAAGGCGCACTGCCTCGTTCAGCGTGACAGGCTTTTCGATGCACTCGAGCACACTGTCGGGAGCAAAGTAGAACTGTGGCGACTCGGCCGCAGTGGCAGCACCTTGCCAGTTTTTCAGTCCTTTGATACGTATGCTGTATGGCTTGGTCTCGCCCAAGGTACTGCCAAAGGTGAGGTGCAGTGTGCGGTAGTCGGCATCGGTGGTGACAGCTGTGGCAGGCTTTCCGGTACGCTTGCCGCCCGCAAGCAGTTCGAAGGTGGCCCCGTCGGTGCATACGGGCTGGTCCATCACGAGTGTGACTTCGTGCTGCTTGTTGGCCCGTGCCATGACGGGTTGCGCAGCCACCGCACTGTCGGCAGCAAAGCGCAACACCCTTATTTCACCCGGCTTGAGCTTGATGCTGAGGGTTGAGCCATAGGCCAGCCCCTTGGCATTGGCTGCAGCGGCATAAGCCGCGGCCTCGGCCGTCTGCTGCTCGGGATTGCCCGTATACTCCATCACCAGCGAGGCACACAAGCCTGCAGCCTGTTCGGGCACTCCCACGCTCTTGTCGAGAGTGTAGGTGTAGGTTTGCTCACTATTTGAGGGGTTGCGGAACGACACGATGCCATCAGCCGCACCATTGTTGCCCTGACGCCAGCACGAGTAGCCGTAGATGCCGCCCTTGAGGGGTGACTGGCCAAAGTATATGGCGTTGCGCAAGGTTTCGTAATGACTGTCAACAAAGTTGAGGGCCTCGGCGTTGATGAGCCACTTGTTGCCCTCGTTCATGAGGTTGTAGCTGTAAAGCATCTCCCAAAAGGCCGTGCCGCGGGTTGCCATCATATACAGATAGGCGCGGAACTCTGCATCGGTCATGGCATTGGGGGCCACGGCACCGGTTTTGCCATACACGGGGTCGTGGTTGAAGATGTGGGCCTGCGGGAACTGCAGCTGCTGACTGTTGATAAACACCCAATAGCGGTCGTCGCGGTAGGAGAGTTGTTGGTCCATTTCGCGTTCGCGGCCGTCCACCACGGCATGCCACATGTCGCGTGAGTTCTGTATCCACACCGAATTGCTCCACTGCAATATCCAGGGCGAGGGGTTGACATAGCAGGTCAGGTTAATCCACAAGTCCTGGTTGCGGCTCTTGGCATCGGCATACATGGCATCGAGGTTGCGGTACCAGCGTTCCCAGTGTTCGGTAAAGTAATAATTGCCGTTTTTGCCGCCCGTAATGTAGCGTCCGTTGGTAGATGCCTGCGGCTGTTGGGTGGCAAATCCGTCGAGTTTCCAATAGTTCACACCGTAGTCGCGCTGCTGCTTGATAAAGAAGTCGCGCAGCTTAGCCACATACACAGAGTCGCCTGTCACCACATCGTAGGTGGTGGTGCTGTAGGTGCCGTTGCCGTGTTGCTCAAGGAATTTGCCCCACTGCTGGTTGAAGTTGTAGCCGCCGCGCGGACCGAGCCATATACCAAAGCCCGAACCATAGCGGTGGGCAATGTCGCTGGCACCCTTCAAGCCGTTGGGGAACTTTGAGTTGAACTCCCAAAATCCGGTAGTGTTGTGCGTGGTGCCCGACTCGGCGGTGCCCACCTGGTCGTAGTTGTTCCAGCCGTCGTCCACCACATACGAGTCCATGGGGCGCAACCCGTACTGCGTGAAGCCGCGCTCCATCTCGCGGAACGAGGCATTGATGCGGTCCTCGGTGATGTCCATCATCCAGTCGTACCACGAGTTGTACTGCATGCGTGCCTTGATGGGGCGGGCTATGGTGTTGATGTATTTGAAGAAGTCGGTGCGTATGACGTTGTGGTCGGTGGCCGAGCGTGTGGCGCCCGTCACATTAGGCCATGTGCGGAACTGGCCGTTGGCATTGACGCGGTGCTCGTTAAGGTCGAGCGTTTTGAGCGACTTGCCGCTGTAGTAGCGGGTGTGGTACATGCCCTGGTCGTCAATCTCGTTTTCGGCCTGCGGAAACTCTGAACCGAAGAACATGCCGTCCACATACACGGGCTGCCCCAGCGTAATGGTGTAGGCCGACATGCCGCCCTCGCCGCCGGCAGCCTGCTGGCGGGTCCATTTGCTATTGGCTGGCACCTGCTGTGTGCCAAGGTTTTCCATTTCAATGTAGTCGATGGGCAGGGCGCGGGTAGCCTCATCGGCAGCCTTTACGAGCAAGTATTTGCGCATAAAGTGGTCGTTGTCGTTCATCTCCACCACCATGTCGATGTCCCACGTCGATGTCACGCCGTCGACGGGGTTGGTATAGGCCGTCGGGGCCAGGTCGAAGGTGACGCGTTTGCCATTGCCCGTGCTGGCCACATGCACGCCCTTTACTTTCATGGCCGAGGCTTTCAAGCCTGTGGCGGGTGCTGCGGCAGACTTTACCACATCGGTGGTGAGGTAGAACTCTGCACAGGCACCGAATGCGCCGCCGTTGGTTGACGAGGTTTCGGTAAGCTTTACATACTTGGCCTTGTACTCCTTGTCGAGGGCCACCCAAATGGTTTGCACGCTGTTATAGTTGAACTTGCCTTTCTTTACGAGCGTCCATTTCTTTTTGTCGTTCGATATGTAGAATTCGTACCCCTTGATGTTGCCGTTCGACATGGCGCCATAGGCTCCCTGGCGCGGCAGATAGCCAAAAGCGCGGAATGCAGTGCGCTTGCCCAACGATATGATGAGGCTGTGCGGCAATTTGTCGTTGCCCTTTTGCCCGCCCGGTGTGGGGGTGGCGTACCAGGTATGCCACATGGTGCCGTTGTCGCCATCGATGGCCAGGTTAGGGTTGCCCACTGTTGCCGACTCGTTACACCACGAGTCGGCCTCGGCCTTCCACCCCTTGCGACTGACGAGGGTGTGCTGACGGGCCTGCGGATTGAGTGCAAACTCCTCACTGCCCTGGCCAGGTGTGAAGGTGGCTCCTGCGGCACGCTTGTTTACAAGCACGCCTGGCGTAAGGCGGTTGCCGGTTATGTTAAAGGTGCGCGACAAATACTGGTTCTCAATGGTCACTTGTGTGGCCGTCTGACTCACCTTTACTTGTGCCTGTGCCATACTTGGGGCATAGGCTAATAACAGAGATAATATGACAGCTTGTTTCATGAGAATATAGGGAGGGGGAGAAGGGGATGAGGTTATGAGTTTTGAGGTTATAAGGTTATAAAGTAACCTTTGTGTGTTAGGCAAGCAAGGAGGGAGATGAGGTAGGGGGGGGGTAAGAGGGTTAAGAGGTTTAAGAGGTTAAAAGATTACCATAACCTACCTAACACACAAAGGTTACTTTATAACCTTATAACCTCATAACCCTCATAACCTCTACTTGAAGAGGAAGAACTGCGGACGGCCGTAGATGCGGAAGTCCTTAACACACCCCGGCATATTGGGGTTACGCTGTTGCAGTTCGATGCCTTTGACAGTTTGAATTTCGCCAAGGTCGATAATGACACGGTGAGGGAACTCATCGGGGTCTACGCCCTTCCACTTTGAGTGCCAGTATTGACGCTTGTTTTCATCGAAGAGGTATTCAGCCGGTCCTTCGTCAGCCTGTTCTGTGCTTACATACACTACAGACCAAGCGTCCTTAGGCAGTGGCTTGCCGTCCTCACCGATAAGGTTGATTTCGGCCAGACAAGAGTGTTTGCCGTCGTACGAGCTTTCCACCTCAACACAGAGGTGGCGCATGGTGGCAGGTGCCTTAAAGTCGAAGTGCTGCACGCCATCAGCCTTCTGCATGGTGGCGCTTAACACACAGTCGCCATCTTCAATGATAGGCTTGCCTGTGGGCTGAACGCGACCGCCGGCTTTGGGCGCATTGTGGTCGTGGCCCAACTTGTCGAGCACGGGGTCGGCCAAACCAGCCACACCATAGTGGCCAGTAGGCTCCATGTCGAATACAATCACCTCGTTGCGGCCCTTCTTTACCCACGGACCCGGCACATAAAGCGTTTGCTGCGGACCAATTTGCCAGAACTTGCCTATGCTGCGGCCATTAACCCACACGGCGCCCTTGCCCCAACCACTCATGTCGAGGAATACGTCGCCACGCTTGTCGAGTTTGAAGGTACCGCGGTGGAAAGCCACGCCCTCCATGTCGTGGTTACCCTTTTCGGGAGCCTGGCAGCGCGGCATTTTGGTGAGTTGATAGAGCGGAAGCGGCGTGGTGGTCCAGCCCTTCAGTTCCTTGCCACAGAAACTTACGCTCTCGGTGATGCCCTTATGGTTGTCGAGCAAGTCGGGACCATAGTTTATGCGGCCCACGTTCTCCACCAATATTTCGAGTTTGGCACCATCGGGTATATCTACCATCATACCTGTCTGGCTGAAACGGCGGTCGAGCGACCCTACACGCTTGCCATTGACAAAGACGATGGCATAATCGCGCAACTTGCGCAGAACGAGTCGGCCCTTGCCACCCTTTTCAACGGTAGTTTGATAGTGAATGTAGCCAAAGTCCTGTCCGGCCTCTTCCATTGTGAGCGGACGTTCAGACTGCATGCTGCGTCCGAAGGCGGCACGCAGGGGCACACTGTCGAGCAGCTGCACCTGTGCAAAGGTGGCCACAGGGTTGGCAGCAGGCACATCGGGCAACGTTTCGCCGGCGGGCAAGTGTTTCTGTATCACCTCACGGAAAGCATAATACTTGGGTGTGGCCACACCCGACTCGCTGAGCGGTGCATCGTAGTCGTAGCTGGTGGGTTGTGGCTCATAGCCACTACCAATGGTGTTGGCACCATTGGTATAGGCAAAGTTCGTACCACCGTGGAACATGTACATATTAACCGACACGCCATGACCGAGCATCCAGTCAATTTGCTGTGCCGGCGAGCGGTAGTCGCGGCGTGAGTGTCCTTGTCCCCACACATCGAACCATGCGGGATAGAATTCTGCCACAAAGTAGGGGCCGCCGGGATAGAAGCGGTCGATGGCGCGCTTTACTTCCTCGCCCACCGAACCATTAACTGTGGGCAGCACGCCCTTCATGTAGCCGTTGGGCATTTGTCCTGCGCCGTCGCAGGTGATGAAGGGGGCATTAAAGCCGGCCTTCTCCAACATGTCGCGTATTTTACCCATATACACGCGGTCGTTGCTGTATGAGCCATACTCGTTTTCTACCTGCACAAGCAGCACATTGCCGCCATTGCCCACGCAGTACTTGCTCACTTCCTTGCCCAGTCGCGTGATGTAGCGCTGGCAAGCTGCCAAAAAGTCGGGGTCGTCGCTGCGCCACTTCATGTGCTTGTTATTCTGCAACCAATAGGGGAAGCCGCCGAAGTCCCATTCGGCACATACATAGGGGCCGGGACGGAGCACCACATAGAGGCCCAGTTCCTGCGCTGTGCGTATAAACTTGGCCAGATCGGCTTCGCCGGTAAAGTCGAACTTGCCCGGCTGGCGCTCGTGAATGTTCCAAAACACGTAGGTTGATATGCAGTTAAGGCCCATGGCTTTGGCACGCAACAGTCGGTCGCGCCAGTACTCCTGTGGTATGCGCGGATAGTGCATTTCACCACACACCAGAGTGATGGGTTTGCCATCGAGCACAAATTGCCCCTTTTCTATCTTGAAATCGTGGGCAGATACTGTACCGCAGCCAAGGGCAAGCAGTAACAAAAGGGATAAGAGTTTCTTCATATATAGGAGGAGGTTATGGGGTTATGAGGTTATGAGGTTATAAAGTAACCTTTGTGTGTTAGGCAAGCAAGGAGGAGGGAGATGATATAAGGGGGGTATGAGGTTTAGAGGGAGGTTAAGGGGTTATGAGGTTAGAGGGTTAAAAGATTACCATAACCTACCTAACACACAAAGGTTACTTTATAACCTTATAACCTCATAACCTCATAACCCTCTAACCTACCCTAACCCTCTAATCCAATTTCGGACCGAAAGACAAGTCACCGGCATCGCCAAGTCCAGGCACGATGTAAGCCTGGTCGTTAAGGATAGGGTCGACGGCCGACACCCAGAGTGTGACATCGTCTGGGAACACGCGGCACAAGTGGTCAATGCCCTCTTGTGCGGCAATGGCACAGCAAATGTGCAGTTTGGCCGGTGTGCCGTGCGTAAGGAAAGCCTTGTAAGAGAGTTCGAGCGAACCACCAGTGGCAAGCATGGGGTCCACCATCAAAAAGGTACAGCCGTCCAACTGCGGAGCGGCTATGTAGTCAACGTGTATTTTAATGTCCTCGCGCTTGCCCTCGTCACGGTGAGCGGCCACAAAGGCCGAGTCAGCTTGGTCAAACGTGTCGAGAAATCCCTCGTGAAATGCCACACCGGCACGCAGCACCGTGCCTACCACAATGCGGTCGTCGTAGGTGGGCACTTGTTTCACGCCCAGCGGTGTGGTGATGGCCTTTTCAGAATATTGCAGCGTGCGGCTCACCTCATAGGCTGTGGCGCGGGCTATACGCTGCATGTTACGGCGAAAGAGGGTGCGGTTCTTCTGCACTTCCACATCGCGCAACTGCGCCATGTATGAGTTTATAACCGAACTCCGTTCGCCCAGGTTTATTACTTTCATTTGTTGTTACTATTATAAGTTGTGGTATTAAATAAAAGGTGATTATTAACCGCAAATATACTGCTTTCTGCGCAATTACGCTTGCTTTCCCCACTAATATGCTCGCAAATGGCTATGAACCAATGGGCTAATATGGCAATTATCGCTGCCCGGTGAAACGTAAACTTGCGAACAGACTCAAGCGCCAAACGCTACCTCTAATGGGGGCGACGCGTCTCGCGTCGGGAAAAATGCCATGCTCACACACAGAATAAAGGCTCACAAACAGCACGAATTACACACCTGTCTGTGAACCTTTGCCTTAAATCCCGACGCGCGGGACGAGTATTGAAAATGCCCGACGCGAGACGCGTCGCCCCCATTAGAGGTAGCGTTTGGCGCTTGAGTCCGTTCGCAAGTTTACGTTTCACCCTACAGCAATATATAACAATGTGCCAATATGCCAACAAGCAACGCTACGGCGTCAGCTCATTAACATATTGGCACATTGCCATATTAACTCATTAGCACATTATCCTACAGCGGGAACGACATGCCAATGGCGATGTTGCTGTTGGCACGGTTGAGGGGAATGCCCTGCTTGCTCAATTTGCCAAAGAAGCGGTCGGTACCGATGGTAAAGTTGAAGTGCTTGGCGTGGAGACTGGCCACAAGACCACCCTGCACACCTGTGCTGGTAAAGCCCATGCTCAACGAGGCATCGAACCACTTAACAGGTGCCACGTTGGCCGAGAAACGACCCTGGTGGTAGCTGTGGCGACCCGCCATGCGGCTCTGATAGAGGAAACCGAAACGCAAGTTGCGATAAGCCGGCAGCGTATACTCGGCACCGAGGCTGAGGGTAGCAGCCAAAGCACGGGTGGCCGACTTCACACCGTCGTCGTACACGGCAAAGGCATCGCCAAGGTCGTCGCCAAGGTCCTTAAACTGGTCGCCAAGGTCGCGGCCGTCCTGGTTGATGGGTATTTCCTCACCGTAGTTACCATTGCCAAAGCCCTCAAATTCCCAATGGCCGGCCGATGAGGCGTGCTGCGCATTGCTCCAGTTTATAAAGCCCAGGTCGGTAAGGGCTGCGCTCACCGTGAGGTCTTCCATCACCTTGTAGGTGGCACCCAAATCTACGGCCATACCAAAGCCAGCCAAACCGGCCTTAAAGTCGCCAAGCTCCTTGATGCGGTGGCGCGGCAGTTCGCCGGGCTGCACATTTTCAACAGGCTCCGTCTTGTCCGACTGCTTGAACTCGGTTTTCATGATCGAGGCCACAGCCTGCACGTCGCCACTCACCTGCCACTTGTCTTCGGCCAGCTGGAAACGCACGTCCTTGCCCGACACATCGGCATAGGCCAAACCAAAGAGGAACTTGAGCTTGCCGCCCACAGTCCACTTGTCGTCAATTTTGTGCGAGTGGCCCAAGCCCAACTCGGCATAGTTTTCAGTGCGCACACCCAGGTTGGTAATGTCGTACTCCTGGCTGCCGATGTTCTTCATAAACTCAAACAGCGTTTTGGGCAGACACAGATTGGTGTTGGAGCGCACATTGAGCTCTACCGAGTTGATGCCGCCAAAAGCCTTGAAGCCAAATCCGAACAACTGATATTTGAGGTTAAGCGAAAGGCGGTTCTTGTCCTTCAGTCCGCCAAGGAACTCACCAGCGTCCACATTGGGGTGCATAAAGGTGGTAAGGGTGTTGCCGTTCTCGCCGTAGCCCTGCCAGTCGGGCCCCATTTTATAAACAAACTTTTTCAGTCCGATGTTACCCGTTGTCCCCACGCTGAAGTCGCCCAGTGGCAATAACGGCATCGACACATACGGCTTGTCGAGCAAGGCAGGGTTGATGTCGTGGCGTGAGGTCGAAGAGTTCATGAAGTAAGTGGTGCTCACTTCGGTCTGTGCCGCAGCAGGCAATGCCAGCATGGCGGCCAGTGAGAGTATATGACGTAGTTTCATATTGGTCAGAGTATTGTATTAGACTATGAAAGGGATTTAGTTGAAATCGGCAATCACACCCGCATGGAGCTTGATCTTGATATTGTTAAGCTTGAGGTACTGGGTAGACACCAACTTGTTGCTGCCAGTAGCGTCGGCATGTATGTTGAAACACAGTTTGTCGATGCGGCTGAGCAAGTCCTTGTCATCAAGTTTGGCAGTAATCTTAATAGGCGTCATCACCTCTGAGTCACTGCGCTGCTTCACCCCACCGTTCATGGTGTAGGTGGTGCCATGGCCCGGAGCCACATGGGCCTCGACGGTGTTGAACTCAACAGGCACAACATTGCCGTCCACATCTACAGCCTTCAAGCCCACGAGCAGTTCGAGCGGAATGGTGTTGTAAGCATCGGCCATCACCTCGAGTGTACCGGTGGCGCTGAGGTCCTTGAGGTCGCTGTGCATGCTTTCGGTAGAGTCATTGTACACCACCTTCAGGCCGCGGTCAAACTCAAATGGCACAAACACGCTGTAGTCGGCATCAACATGATAGTCGCGGCCAAGCTGCACGGTGTAGTACTCATTCTTTACGTTGATTTGATTGTTCTTAAGGTCTACCTCCAGGTAATCGGGCAGTTCGGTAATGAGGTCGCCAATGTTAGCCGTGTTCTTCACCGTGGCAGCACCGGCCTTGGCCCCTTCGGGGTCGTAGGGGGTGTTACCCTGATTGCAGTAGTACACATAGTTATCGCGGCCCATTTCCATCACGCCCTTGTCAAGCTTTACTACCTTGGTGGTGGCACCGTTTTCAAAGGCACCATTCTCCTTCACAGCCGTGAGCGTACCTCTCATGTCAATGCCCACGGGCAGTGTGCTCATGTTGGCATGGAAACGTATGGTGGGGTTGGTGGCCACAATGCGCACTTCCTTGTCCTGCAGGAAATCGGGCAGGTCGCTGCTCACGTCGATGCGCTCGTTGTCAGGGTCGATGGCAGGATTGAATATACCCGTCACCTGGCTGATGTTGAGCTTATTGTTGGGCACCTTTATGTCGAGGCGCACCGAAGCCTGGTCGCCTACGTTCATGCTGAGCTCGCGGCCGGCACGGTTTTCAAAGAACACTTGCTCGGCCGTCATTCTCACATTGAGTTCGTTGGGGGTCAGTTCTATGCCGCCATTCTCCACCTTGCCTTTATTTTCGGTTTTGTCAAGCGCCACCTTGTTGAGGTAGACTGAGCAAATTTCAGGATTGTTGCGGTTGTAGTTATATGTGCCGCCGTTAAGAGTGTACACAAGCACATTGCCTTCTTTCAGTTCCCAGCCCGGAGCCACGTCGGTCACACCGAGGAATTTGGGCAGATAGAGGCGGACATTTTTAAGGCGTGTCACACCCAGGTTGAGTGAGGCGGGTTGATTGGCCTCGGTCAGTGTCAAGGCCACTTTCGACTTTTGCAGGTCAATGGTCTTAACCTGCTTCACGTCGCTCACATCCGTAATTTTGAAGTCAACCTCCTGGTCACCCTCGGCGCTGCCGTGCATCTCAAAATTGGCCGGTATGGGCAGTGTGCTGCCATGTGTTACGGGTATGCCGGCATCTCTCAGCTGCTCGTATACGTCGTTGTATTGAAGTACAGGCGTATTCATGTCGAGCTTGGTGTCGTTAAAACTGGTGGTCATGTTGTCCACCTTGACGTTGAAGTTTGAGGTGCCGTCCTTCACCAGGTAGTAAAGTCCGTTAGCCTCGGTTTTCACTGTTTCGTCTTCGTCAAGTATGTCGGCCAGCGCAATGAGGTCGGTATTGCCAAGTTTCACACCGAGTCCGTCGGTGTTGAGTTTCATGGTAAGGTCTACTTTATCGAGATCGTAGGAATCGTCAATGCAACCAGTGAACAACAGGGTTGTTCCGGCACAGAGCATTCCCGTTACCAATAGGTGCTTGAATAGTGGGTTTGCCATAATCTGTAGAGGGGTTAGTAGGTTTAAGTAATGTGTTTAATTGTCGCTATAAGTTCCGCAAACTAACTTGTATCATACTGGCAAGCGTATGCCTTTAGATGTAAATAAGTGTTTGCCTTATGCCACAAAGGTATGAATATTTATTGTTATTAGCACGTCTTAATCTGCTTTTTCTTAAAAATAATTTAGTTGGTGTGCATAAGTGGTCGAAAACACGGCATAGGTGGTAAAATATGGAAGTAGAGCGATGTGCATTCACGCCGTGTGCCACCGCCCGACAGCCGTTGCCCAATGGCCTCTGCCCCCCTGCCGCGTCACGGCACTGGCTGTGCCGATTTCCGGTTACGGGCGAGCGGCATTTCTGTTACGGGGGAGCGGCATTCGGTTTGCTCCGACAGAAATACCGCCCTCCCGTAACAGAAAACCCGCTCGCCCCATGCCGTAACTGCGCGGTGGGGCACGGAGCGAAACACCCTGGTACAACCACACTGCCAACAAGGGGGCGAACGGTTTTTCCACACACTGGCTCATTCCCTCATATACTCATTATTCTATTTTCTTTTTTATTCTATAGATTAAAATTAAAGATACCTATGTTGGGTATATATGGCTGTGGAAAGTGTGCATAGTTTTTTAGCCCAAAATTTGGTCAGTAAGTTATCCCCGTTTTGCACGGGGTTACTCACATTTTTATCCACAGCCTGTGGTTGGGGCAAAATGCCTATTTATAAAGGTGGGTTGGCGGCATGGGGTGTGACTATTCCACACCCTGTTGAAAACTTTCAGGTGTACAAAAAAAGTTTGTGGAAAGTGGTCGAAAACTGTGGACTATGGTGGTGAAATACTGCGTAAAACGTTGTGAACTCGTGGATAACCATATTGGGCCATACGGCCATGCGGGGGCATAGGTTATCCCCACCCCTCTCCACAGCTTTTCCACAGTTTATGCACGGGGTTATCCACGGGGTTTTCGTAACTTTGCAGGCAAATAAATAGTGAAGTTTAGAATTTAACAAGGGCGGGCTGAAAGCCCAATGGAGCACATAGCCCAGGGCAAGCGAAGCGACACCCTGGGTATCCTACATAGTAGAGTATCCGCGCCCTGTAAGGGCAAAAGCTTTAATTCTTTATGTTATTATTCTTATATGATAGAATAATTAGCGGTCTTAAAGCGGAACATCGCACATATTGTTCAATACCTGTATCATGGTTTAATGCTTTTGCCCTTACAGGGCGCAACTTCTCCAACACGATAACCCAGGGTGTCGCTTCGCTTGCCCTGGGCTATGTGCTCCATTGGGCTTTCAGCCCGCCCTTGCTAAATCCTATACATAAGTAAATATATAATATACAAGCAATGCGAAAACTTACTGTTGAGGATCTTAACCGCATAGACGTTGACACTTTTAAGCAGGCACCCAAGGTGCCGCTTGTGATGGTGCTCGACAACATACGCTCGGTGCACAATGTGGGCAGTGTGTTGCGCACGGCCGATGCCATGCGCATTGAGGCTGTGTATATGTGTGGCATTACGGCCACACCGCCTTCGGCCGAGATGCACAAAACGGCTCTCGGGGCCGAGGACTCTGTGGCATGGCGCTACTACAACGATACGCTGCAGGCTGTAAGCGAACTCAAGGCGGCGGGCTACGTGGTGCTGGCGGTGGAGCAGGTGGAGGGCAGTCTTAAACTGGGTGCCTTCAAGTTCGACCCTTCAAAACGCTATGCCCTGGTGATGGGTAATGAGGTGAAGGGGGTGCGGCAGGACGTGGTGGACGCTTGCGACCAGGCTCTCGAAATTCCGCAGTATGGTACAAAGCACAGCATGAATGTGAGCGTGACGGCTGGCATTGTGATGTGGGAGGCGACGAGCGCGTTTCGTTAATGTGGCAATGTGGTAATTTCTCAATTATTGTCTGGTAAAACGTAAGCATGTGAACGGACTCAAGCACCCAACGCTACCTCTAATGGGGGCGACGCGTCTCGCGTCGGGGTAGAGAAAGGAGGAAAATACGAACTCTATTAAATAAATCTGCATCTTTTCCCGACGCGAGACGCGTCGCCCCCATTAGTGCTTGCGATTTGTGCTGCCTAATGATGCCATTCTGTGATAAACTCAAGCACCCAACGCTACCACGCGTCGCCCCCATTAGTGTTTGCGATTTTTGGCAGCGCGTTTTTAAGCAACTTAAAATGTTCCAAGAAACGGCCTCGCTTTTGATGCCAATTTCTACAATAATTCAACACCTTTTTCATGATAATCAGTTTAGACCTTGATGGTACGCTTACCAATAGCGAAAAGAAAGTAACACCGCGCACACGCCAGGCACTGCTCGATGCTGAGGCCAATGGGGCTGTGCTGGTGTTGGCTTCGGGACGCCCCACTTATGGCATTGCGCCGGTGGCCGAATGCCTCGAAATGGAAAAACGCGGCGGCTATATCCTGTCGTACAACGGCGGACAAATTGTGGACTGGAAAAGCAAAGAGCTTATCTATGCCAAACACCTGCCGGCACAGGTCATTCCGGTGCTGCACCAGTATGCGCGCCAACACCACTATGCCTTGCTGGGATATGTGGGACACGACATTGTGACGGAAATGCCTGACGATGAATATGTGCACGAGGAAAGCCGTATTAACAATATGGCTATACGGGGCGTGGATAACTTGCTCGAGGCCATTGAGCCGCAACCTACCAAACTGCTCATGACGGGACACCCCGACGACATGGTGCGTGCCGAGGCTGAACTGGCCGATGTGGTGGGAAATGACATGGAGGTGTTCCGCTCGGCTCCTTTCTTTCTCGAACTGGTGCCCAAGGGCATTGACAAGGCGCAGTCGCTCATGCGTTTGCTGAGCCTCATTGGGCAGCAGCCGGCCGACATGATAGCTTTTGGCGATGGCTATAACGACCTTTCAATGTTGCGACTGGCCGGCATCGGGGTGGCTATGGCTAACGCTGCCCCCGAGGTGCGCGCCGAAGCTGACTTTGTAACGCTCTCGAATGATGAGGACGGAATAGCACATTATTTGGAGAGCCGGGCGAGCGCTGCTTGCTGATGTACACAAATGTGCAGATACGAAGATGTGCAGATGATGTAATTGTATATCATCTGCACATCTTTGTATCTGCACATTTGCTCGCAGCGCGAGCATTGCTTACTTAAATATCACGCCATAGGGGTGAATGCCTGTGGCAATGCGCTTGCTGAATGCACCATTGCTGGTGTATACGTTGATGTAGCCGGGCTTGGCATAACCATTAGAGCCGTTGTCAGAGCAAACATAGATGTCGCCGTTGGCCGGGTTCACGTCCATACAGATGGGGGCAAAGGTGTACTCGGTGGTGTTGGCGGGAGTTTGCAGGAAATTGTTGCTCAACTGTGCGCCAGTGGCCGCATTGTACACACTGCTGCTGATGGTGGTGGCGTAAGTGTTCCAGTCGGTCACGGCATGGATAACATAGAGCAAGTCCTGCTTGCCCGTAGCGCGCGATGTGCGGTTTTGGGTGTTGGTGGCAATATAAGTACCGTCGCACAGTGCCGACACATTGTCGTTGGCATCAATCTTCCACACCTTGTTGGCGGTGTAGGGCGTGGTAACATACACATTGCCCGAGTTGTCGGCAGCCATCTCCCAAGGGTCGGTAATGCCCTCGTTGGTGATGCTCTTCACCTTGCTGAAGGTAGCTTCGTCAATTACGGCGATGGCCGAGTTGGCATAACCTGCGCCATAATTGTTGGCATCGCTACAAGCCACGTACACCTTGCCATTGGCGGCAGCTATGCCATAAGGGTTGGGGCCTACAGCCAGCGGGGCCGACTTGGTGTAGGTAGTGGTGTCGATGCGGGTGACAAAGCCGTCGTTGTTGCTGATGTACACATGACCATTGCTGGCACATACGGCTTCAGGTTGGTTGGTCTGCACACTGGCTATTACAGTAGCTGTGTTGGCGTCGAGCACCCATACGAGGTTCGAAGCGAACACGGGCACATACATCTTTGAGCCGTAGATGATGGGCTTTTGCGGTGCGTCGCCAATCAGCTGGCCGTTGGCCTTGAAGAAAACGCTGTCGGTTTTGGTACCGTTCTGTGCAATGAAGTCAAGTGCACCGGCCACGTTGCCATAAGAGTTGCCTTGGTTGATAACGTACATGCCGGCCTCACCGCGCAGGGGTGCGGGAGCGGGAGTGGGTTCATCGTCCGAACAAGCGGTGAAACCTACCGCTACGAGCAGCGCAATGGCTGCAAACTTGAGTTGTTTAAGCATAATTGATTTAATATAATAGTTGTGTTATTATTGTATTGTTGATATATGCGTTGTAGAATTTAGTAAACAAGTTGTCGGGTTTGCAGGTAAGTATGCCAAATATATTAAGCTCCTTACCATTCAGTAAGTAGTGTTGAACATACTTACTTGTCAACCTGTTAACCTGTCAACTTGTTAACTCTTCAACTTGTCAACTTGTTAACTCTTCACCTTATAATTGGTATTTGATGCTGAGTCTGTAGGAGCGTCCGGGCATGGGGTAGCGCCCGATTACCTCATAGCGTTTGTCAAAGGCATTTACCAAGTCGGCACGCAAAGTGAGTTGTGAATGACGCAGTTGCAGTGTGCGGTAGAGGGCAAATCCGCACTCTGCGTAAGCCGGCAAATTGGTGTTGGCGATATGCTCATTGTTACACCAGCGTAGTGAGGCGTACGACACACTGCCCACCACAGCCACCCACGGACTCTGCCAGGTGAGCGAGGCCGCCCCGCTGTGCACCGGGGTGTAGGCCAGTTGTTTGTGCCAGGTGGAGAGTTTGTCCGACGTGTGATCGGTGCTGTGCTGAAGGGTGTAGTTGGCAGCCAGCAGCAGGGTGTGGCGTGGCACAGGTTGCCATGTGCTCTGCAGCGTGACGTCGAGTCCGGCGGTGCGCACATCGCCCATGTTGACCGTGCGCCACACAAACAGGTTGTAGGGCACCGACACGATGCGGTCGGCCACGCGGTTGTAGTAGCCATCGGCCGTAAGGGCCACCAGTGGCCACCACTTGCGGCTGGGAGCGGCCTGCATGGTGAGTCCTGCCGAGAGTTGGCGCGTGAGTTCGGGCTTGAGAGTGGCGGAGCCCAGGTGGTAGTAATAGTTCTCGGTGAAGGTGGGCATGCGGAAACTCTCCTTGTAGCCCGCCCTGAGGTAGAGCCATAGCGGTGCGCGCACTGCCAGATACGAGGCTGTAAGGCTTGGGGTGAGGCGTTGTGCGTTGGCCGCCGCCGTGCCGTGGCGCATATGGTTCCAGTAGCAGTGCAGTATGCCGCGTGCCATCAGTTGCCAGCGTGTGGTGTGCAGTTGCAGCGCGAGGGCCTGCAGCCAGGTGTCGCGGCTCACGGCGTGGTCGGTGGGCAGGTTGTTGTTCTGTGAGGCGTGTGAATAGTCGGTGGTGTAGGCTGCTTGCAACCATGCCGTGAGGTGCAGTGCCGCCCCGGCTGTGGCGTATGCCTCGCGCTGCCAATAGTTTTGGTGCAGTGCACCGCCGGGATATTGCCCCCCTATGTCGGTGTACTGGCTTGTTTGCCAGTTGTATTTAGCTGCCGCAAACACACTCAGCCGTTGCCACTGCTGCTGCCAGCGTGCCTGGCCAAAAGCCGTTTGCTCGAGCAGGCGCTCCGTGCCATTGTTCACATAGTAGTGCACCATGCCGGGCAGGTGGCGGTAGTTGTGGTAAAAGTAAGCTTTGGCGGTGACCATGCCCCCGTGGCTGAGTGTTTGCCTCACATTGGCCTCGGTGGTGACGCGCTGCATGCGGCTGTTGTTACGAGTGAGATGCGAGGTGGTGAGTCCGTTTTTCAGCGTAAAGGGATAGTTGTTGTCGGCAAAGAAGTAGTTGCTGCTCACATTCATGGCTGTGCCGCTGCGCCACGCCTTGTTGAGCGTGAGGGCGGGTGCCCAGGTGTTGAACGAGGCATGTTGCAGTGTGGCTGTGGTGTGCCATCGGTGGTCGGGGTTGAGGCTCCAGGGAGTGTGCATGTTCACCACGGCAGAGGCCATGTTGCGCACAGGCACGAGCAGTTGTGCGTTGTCGAGCGTTTGCAGTTCAATGTCCGCCAGATTGTCAATGCAGAACTGTCCCATGTCAATTTGCCCCTGTCGCGTGTCGGTCATGGCCAGTCCGTCGTAGCTCACGGCCGTGTGTCCGGCTCCCAGTCCGCGCACGCTCACCGTTTTAAGTCCGCCGGCCCCGCCGTAGTCGCGCAGGTTGACGCCCGCCATGCGCCGCAGCGCGTCGGCGGTGCTTGTGATGCCACGTCGCATGATGTCGGCCGAGTCGATGCGTTGCACGGTAACGGCAGTGGCCAGTCCGGCCACGCGCCGTTGGGCGGTGACTTCGGCCGTGCGCAGCGTGTCAGGCTCCGCCAGGGTGATACATGCGGATACAATAAGGGCTATCAATGCTTGATGTGTGTAGTGTGTTGGGTGATGTGTTGTAGCCAGCCCCTCCTCGGGAGCCTGGTCGTACGTCACCGGCAAGTGTGCTTGCCAGGGCCGGCGGCAGGTATTCTGGCTTATCCCCCGGCAGCTCCGCCTTCCCACTTTGGTCGTGACGACACAAAGCAGTGGCCACATTGGAGCGTCGGAACAAAGGGCATACAGCAGCGGGACTGCACGGGATTCACACCCGTTTCCCTAATCCGTCGGACTTATTGTGTGCAAAAGTAATAAAAATAAGTCAATGCGCTAATGTGTTAATGTGACAATGTGCTGACGTAGTAGCGTTGCTTGGCAGCCGCTAACGCGAAAAACAGAAGGACATAAGTTGTGGAGTGTGTTAGCCGCTAACGCGGGAAACAGAAGAACATAAGGACAGAAGAACATAAGGCCGCTGCGCGGCTGACAGCCACGGACTGACGTCCGCGTGGCTCAAGAACATAAGGGCTGACGCCGTAGTATTACATATAGTAACGCTACGGCGTCAGCCCTTATGTCCTTATGTTCTTATGTTCTTCTGTTTACCGCGTTAGCGGCTGCCAAGGCACGCTACGGCGTCAGCCCTTATGTTTCTTGAGGCCACCCGGACGTTAGTCCGTGGCCGTCAGCCGCGCAGCGGCCTTATATGTTTCTTATGTAGCTTATGTTCTTATGTTCCCGCGGTAAGCGGCTAACACAAACGTCATACTTATGTCCTTCTGTTATTCTGTTTCCCGCGTTAGCGGCTGCCAATCAACGCTACGGCGTCAGCCCATTACCACATTACTTCACTCTGCGGTTGAGTTGGTTATTAGCCTTTTCGCGTTTCGACTTGCCCACGCGTTTGCCCGTGGACTTCTTTTTGCTACCCGCCTTAAAGGCAAAAGGGTTATGCGAGTTCTTTTTACGTTGCAGTACCATATATATAAGCGTTTTGGCGGCAAAATTAAAACATTTATTTGGTCATATAGAAAGTATAGCCTACTTTTGTCCGTAGTAATTCACACACAACCTTAACTCACAGTAATCTTATATCCATGGAAACCTTACAAACTGTAGGCACATGGTTTGCCTCACCTTCGGGCCAGGTGGCCATCGTAATAGCCGTGTTTGCCCTTACCATTGTGGCCTTTATAGCCGACAAGGTGAGGTCGGACATTGTGGCGCTCAGCTCGCTCGCCCTGCTGCTTGTAACCAATGTGCTCACCCCCAGCGAGGCCCTGGCGGGCTTTTCAAACTCTGCCGTGGTCATGATGATAGGCCTGTTTGTGGTGGGCGGCGCCGTGTTTCAAACAGGTTTGGCGCGCACCATATCGGGACGCCTGCTCAAACTTGCCGGCACGAGCGAGGTGAAGCTCTTCTTCCTTGTAATGATAGTGACCAGCGTGGTGGCGGCCTTTGTGAGCAACACCGGCACGGTGGCCCTGCTGCTGCCCATCATTCTGGCCATGGCCAAAAGCGCCGGCACCAGTCCGACCAAACTCATGATGCCGCTGGCCTTTGCCAGCTCAATGGGTGGCATACTCACCCTGATAGGCACACCGCCCAACTTGATTGTCGACGGCTATTTGCGCGACAACGGACGCGAGGGCTTTGCCTTCTTCGACTTTCTGCCAATCGGCATCATTTGCTGTGCGGTGGGCTTTGCCCTGCTCTACCCCCTTTGCCGCTTTATGCTTGGCAAAAAGGCGCGTGAGGGAGCCGACAGTCGCACCGACAACTCGTTGGCCGACCTGCTGCACGAGTATCACATTGCCGACCTCGTGTTCAGACTCAAGGCTCAAAGCGGCAGCATGCACCTTGAGGGCATGACCGTGGGCGAGCTCGACATACGCCATCAGTACGGCATCACCATACTCGAGGTGCGGCGTGCCAACCACACCATATTCAGCTCGAGCATTCAGGAGGCGGTGACGGCCAACACCGTGTTGCAGGCCGACGACACCTTTTATGTGCTGGGGCATCGCGAACAGGTGGAGGCTTTTGCCGCCGACCACAACCTGTCGGTGTTTGAGGACGAGGAACGCGAGGGCAAGGCCAAGCTCGACTTTTACGAAATTGGGCTGGCCGAGGTGCTTATATCGCCCGACTCGTCGCTTATCAACCGCACACTGCGCACAGCCAACTTTAGGGAGCGCTTTGGTGTGAACGTGCTGGCTGTAAAGCGCCAGGGCAACTACTTGTTTGAAAATGTGCTCGACGCGCCCGTTAAAAATGGCGACATGCTGCTTGTGCATGGCGAGTGGAAGGGCATTGAGAGCATGGCCAAAAAGAACCGCGAGTGGATTGTGATAGGCTCGCCGGCCGAGGAGGCCGAGAGCGTGGCACTCGACCACAAAGCACCCGTGGCCGCTGTGATAATGGCACTGATGGTGGGCTGCATGGTGTTTGCCGACCAACTGGGGGTGAAACCCGTGGCGGTGGTTATCATAGCGGGGCTGCTCATGGTGCTGACACGTTGTGTGCGCAGTGTGGACGCGGCCTATAAAATGATAGGTTGGGAGAGCATCGTGCTCATTGCGGCCATGATGCCCATGAGCACCGCGCTCTCAAAAACCGGCATTTCGGAGTGGATTGCCACCACACTGGTGGAGGGGCTGCATGCCTATGGCCCGATAGCCGCCATGGCGGGTGTGTATGTGGTAACATCGGTGTTGAGCACCTTTATCAGCAATTCGGCCACGGCCATATTGGTGGCACCCATAGCCTGGGCTGCTGCCGAACAACTCGGCGTGTCGCCCACACCATTCATGATGACGGCTGCTGTGGCGGCAAGTGCCTGCTTTGCCACACCTATATGCACACCGCCTAACGCCATGGTGATGAATGCAGGACATTACAACTTTATGGACTACGTAAAGGTGGGATTGCCGCTGCAAATCGTAATGGGCATTGTGGCCATACTGGTCATTCCGCTCTTCTTCCCATTCTGATTACAACACAATAAACAATTATAACAACTACAACATGAAAAAGTTTTCAGCACTCTGCCTTTCACTGCTCGTGGCCTTTGCAGGCCTTACAGCCAAGGCGCAGAAGTTCAGCTACGGTATTGTGGCTGGTTATGACCTGACCAAGGTGAAGTATTCGGGCGACATGAAGAATAACTTCAGTTCCGACAACAAGTCGGGCTGGTATGTGGGTCCTAAAATTGTGTTCAGCACGGTCATAGGACTTGGCGTAGATGCCTCGTTGCAGTACTCGCAGCGCAAGCTCAACATTACGCAGGATGGCTACTATAACAATGAAACTGGTGTGATGTTTGGTTCCGCATCGCAGAGTCAGACATACCGCACCATCGAAATACCCATTAACCTGCGCTACAGCATAGGGCTTGGCAGCTCGGCCAGCGTGTTTGCCTACACTGGTCCGCAGTTTGGCTTTGCCTTGCAAAACATGAAGTTCAATAATCTTGGCACAGGCAATAACTTTAGCCGCGAAAACCTCAACACCACATGGAACATTGGTGCCGGTGTGCGTTTGTTCAAGCACCTCGAGGCCAGCGTGGGCTACAACTTTGCCCTTGGCAAGGCCGGCAAGGCCATTCTTCACGGCGTTGGCATTTACGAGGGTGAGAGCCAGGATTTGGAATTGAAGTACAAGACCAACACCTTCCAGGTGCAGCTGGCATATATGTTCTAAACTCTCTAAACTCATAAACTTATGCTTAGATTAAACTGTTTTTTCCAGGCCAACGAGGGCAAGTATGACGAGGCCCTGCAGGCCGCTATTGCCTTGACCGCCGCTTCGTTGAAGGACGAGGGCAACATTGCTTACGACACCTTTGAGAGCGCTACCCGTCCCGACGTGTTCATGATTTGCGAAACATGGCAGGACGAGGCTTCGCTTAAAAAGCACATGGCCGCCGACCACTTCAAACTCTATGTAGGCCAACTCGAAAAGCTCGGCACACTCAAGCTCGAGCAATTCACCTTTGCCTAAACACCATAGCACGCCACACGCGCTAACGGGCACAGCACACCGTAAGGACACGCTGCCCCGTTAGCGCGTTTTTCAAAATTGGCATCAAAAGCGCGACCGTTTTTGTTGCATTATAAGTTGCCTGAAACGCGCTGCAAAAAAACGCAAGCACTAATGGGGGCGACGCGTCCCGCGTTCATCGGGATAAATTGATTGTGGATTGTGAAATCTCCGCGTTAGCGGCTCGCTACGGCGTCAGCCCTTATGTTTCTTTGGCCGCGCGGACGTTAGTCCGTGGCCAGCCGCGCAGCGGCCTTTTGTGTATCTTATGTAAACTACTGTAGCTTATGTTTTCCGCGCTAAGCGGCTAACACAAACGTTATATCTTATGTTCTTCTGTCCTTATGTTCTCCGCGTTAGCGGCAGATCCACATTTCCCTGGCCTCATCACTTTTTGCGCCTTCAGCACCCCTCGTCATGCTTGCGCCTCACGCAGTACAATGTAGCCTTGCTGCTGCGCCGGCGCGGCACTTGCAGCTGCACCAGTTCACGCCCTAATGCCACGGCCGTGAACTTCTGTCCCATGCCACGCATGGCACGCTTTATTTCGAGCAAAATGGCACTGGCCGTCAACCATTCACCACCTTCTATGTCCGACACCTCATGCCCGTTGCCAACGGGCGCAAACTCAAACAACCTTGTAAAACACTCGCGCAGGGGCGACGCCTGGTAATACAAACGGTTGTGCTGCTGTATCTGCTCCTCCTCGGTATGCGTAAAGTACGTAATCTCGCCGTTTTTCACCTCGTGCAGCAACTGTGCATAAAGTTGCGCATAATCGAGCGGCGTGTCACAGTCTATGACGTGCTTCACCTCCTGGCAGTAAAAACGGCGGCTGCCCGTGGGGTCGGTCAAGAGGTCGAACCTGTTGCTGGTACCTATAAACGAGGCCACACGGGCCATTTTACTGAATCCGGCAGCATAGGGGCGGCGTGCCTGCATGGTGCCAAGCTGCACCAAATTCTTAAGTTTGGCGTTGTGCAACTTGTTGTAGCGGTCAAACTCGTCAAGATTGACAAGCGCAAAGCGCGACAGCGCCAGTTCAAGACGCTCGTCGCCAGCCAACTCAAACTTGTCGGTGTAGTAATTGCGCAGTTCGGGAGGCAGCAACATGCGGCAAAACGTACTTTTGCGCACACCCTGCTCCTCGCTCACCAACAGCGGTATCATGGCATTGCCGCAGGTGCTTGCGCCGCCCGCTGTGGCCTGCACCCAACCAGCCACCATGCAGCGCAGCCAGCGCCCGAACACCATGCGCCACAGCGCATCGGTGCTCACCCGTTCGGCCAGTGGACCCACGCGGTCGGTGCCGTCCCACTTGGGCAGGGATTGCAAATAAGCGCTGAAGGGGTGATACTGCGGCATGTAAGCCGACTCCACAATGCGGTCCACGTCGTTGTTCCACACCATGCAGCCCCGTTTGTGCAGGTCAATCACCATCGTGTTGCGCACCAGTTTGCTCACGGGCACAAACCCTTTGTCAGCCTGTTCACGCCGTTGCACTTCGGGCGTGCGGTCAAGCACATTGTATCGAATGTCGTACAATTCGTCCATCAGACTGATGGCCTGTTCGGTCAGACCGCAGTTCGTGGTGCTGCCAGTTGTTTGCGGTGCGCAATCCGTGTCGTTGCGCATGCGTTTTTTTCGCTGGGGCGTTACAGTGTTTTTAGTTTGTGGTTCCGCGCTATGCGCGATAACGTCTATCAGTTTGTCCACGCCACGTTTCACTATGGCATCGGCATAGCGCAGCATTCTGTTAAGCATTCGTTTCATGGTAGTCATACAATTTGGTTTGATATAAAATTAAAGTGCTGCAAAGGTAACACCAAGGCATTGCACCCCACAAAAAAAGTGTACAATTTGTACACAAATAATTGCGCCCTCCCCGTCAACCTACATGTAAATGAATGCGTGTGTTTTCACTGCCATCTTACACTTTTTGCACGTAACAAGTTGATATACAGAGGTTTCAAGAGTGTAAGATGATTTCAAAGTATCTTACACACCCCTGCATACATCTTACACATCACACCCCGCCGTCTTGCAGTCATTTTTGTCGTATGCGGTGGATCATACGCCATAGGGACGTAGAGAAATCAGTCGGAGCAACAGACTTTTCTGCTCCCCTATGCCGTAATATCCTCCTCCCGTGCTTGTGCCGTGTGGCAGTATGTGGGGTGTGTAGGTTGTGTGTAGGTAAAATTTGTAGCATCTTACACTAAGCAAAGTATTGATAGTCAATGAGTTGTAGTGTATTAGTGTAAGATGCAAGATACTCGGTGTGTAAGTTGTTGTAGTATGGTAAAAGTCACAAATGCAACTTTTTTGTCTTGGTTCTTTTCGTGTAAACATGCGAACGGACGCAAGCGACAAACGCTATCACTAAGCGCTACCTCTAAATGCTATCAACAAACGCTATCACCAAACGCTAGCTCTAATGGGGGCGACGCGTCTCGCGTCGGGCATTTTTTCAGCAGCCTCGTCGCGCGGGAAAGGATGCAGCTATTATTTAGTGGAGTTCGTGTTTTCTCCACTTATCTATCCCGACGCGAGACGCGTCGCCCCCATTAGTGGTAGCGTTTCTTCAAGCGACAGACCCGTATATTGGGTGGGCCATGCTGGTTTTGCAAAGCAAGCGGGCATGGCCTGCTCTATTTATGAAGACAGGCTATCTAATGCATTCATATTCATATACTTCTGCACAAAGTGCGATTGGCAAGAAAGTGCGTGTGGCAGGTTCGTAGTGTCTAAAGCGCACTTGCTTGTGGACTTGTAAAGTTGTTAACCACGCAAGGCATAAGTGGGGCACAGCATGGGACTATTGTTGAAAAGTTGCTAACTTTGCACATATGATAAGCACACTGATAAAAGCGCCGCGGCGCACATTGCGGTGGTTGCGCCGCTTTCGCCATCGCAGGGGGTACGGCATACACTCGCCCTTTGCCTTTGGTTTTGTAACGGGTGTGGTGTACGAGGCCGGTGCGTATTATGCCTATGCGCCGCTTGCGCAAAAGTGGCGCGGCATGCTGAATGGTTGCCCCTTGCGCCCGAAGGACCTGCGCCTGCTGCTGCGCCTGGCCAACTTTCAGCACCCGGCACGCTGCTGGTGTGTGGGGTATGCCGCCGACGGGGCAGAGGCAGCCTGGCTCAAGGCTGGCAGCAGCGGCACGCATTACACTACCCATGCTGGCGGAAAGGCCGACATGATAGTGGCCAACCGAAACTGGCCCGCTTGTGCCGAAGCACTGACTGATGCCCTTGCCGAGGGGGGCATGATGGTGCTCACCCAGGTGGGCGGGCGCCAGCGCAGGGCGTGGCTCAAACTGCTGCAGCACCCCAAGGCGCAGGTGGCGTTCGACCTTTACGACTTTGGCATAGTGTTTTTCCGTCCCGAATTGCAGCGGCAGCACTATGTGGTGAATTACTTGTAAAACTTGTTGACATGTTAACGGGTTGACAAGTAAGTTACCCCGTTAAATTGTTTACTAATTCCGACAATGCGTAACTTGATTCAAGTTTCGGATTTAGCAATGGCGGGCTGAAAGCCCAAGTATTTACTTAGCCCAGGGCAACGCCCTGGGTGAAATTGAGCAAGGTTGTGACGCCCTGTAAGGGCAGAAGTAGAAAAACTTCATCATACTTTTGCCCTTACAGGGCGTTACCTTTCCTCTTGCTGATAACCCAAGGTGTTGCCTTGGGCTATGGATTACATTGGGCTTTTATTGACATCATCGGCTGCGGCTCAGCAATTCAAGCAAGCTTGATTGCATTCGCCTTGCACGATGATTCAGCCCGCACTTGCTAAATCCGAAACTCGAGTAACTTGACTAACTTACCCGTCAATCCGTCAACTAATCCCTTTGCTCATGATATATACCCGAACCGGCGATGCTGGCACTACTTCGCTGCCCGACGGCACACGTGTGTCCAAAACCGATGCGCGCATAGCCTGCTATGGTGCCCTTGACGAACTCAACGCGCAGCTTGGCTTGCTGCGTGCACAACTCGCTACTCTGCACATTGAGGGTACACCACATGTATTTGAGGCTGACGAAAGGCTGATAGTGCGTGCCCAGCGACTGCTGTTCAGCCTCGATGCCACCCCGCATGACGTTGAGGCTCTTGAACACGGTATCGATGCCACTGACACATTGGTGGGCGGCATATTCCGTGGTTTTGTGTTGCCCGGTGGACACCCCGTGGCAGCTGTGGCCCATGTGGTGCGCTGTGTGTGTCGTCGCACGGAGCGCGAGCTCTGCTCACTCAGTGTTGCCGATGATGTACAACGTTTGCTACAGCCCGGCATGATGGCCTACATCAACCGTTTGTCCGACTTTCTGTTTGCTCTTGCACGCAAAATAAACAGCCTTACTGCTACGGCCGAGACATTGGTGGCGGAGTGAGTGCCTATAATTAAGCATATCTTCGTAACTTTGCAGCATCATTAATACAACAAAGACTAAACACACCAATGGACTTATTACACATTGTGACGCAGATGCTGATGATATTCGGCATTGTACTGGTAGGCTTGTTTGCCGCCAAACGCGACTTGTGGTCGGGCGACCTCGACCGCAAACTGTCGGTTTTTATAATGAACATATCCATGCCAGCATTAATCCTTGCTTCGGTAATGGGCAAGGATTTGGCTTTTGAAAACTCCGAGCTCGTAGCTCTTGGCGTGGTGGCTGTGGTCAACTACATAGTGCTGATAGGGCTGGCCTACCTCATACCCCATGTGTTCAAGGTGAACAAGGCGCGTATGGGTATATGCCGCTTTATGCTGGCTTTTGGCAATGTGAGTTTCATTGGCTATCCTGTGTGCGATGCCGTGTTTGGCTCCAAAGCCGTGTTCTGCGCTTCGGTGCTCAACATACCTTTCAACTTGTTGGTATTTACTATTGGCGTGTCGTTTATCAATGGTGGCAAGGCCAAGAGTGCCTTTTCGCCCAAACTCATACTTTCGCCTTGCGTCATAGCCTCGCTCATAGCTGTGGTCATAGCCATTGCGCGCATTAAAATGCCCGTCCCCGTGGGCGAATGGTTCCACCTGTTGGGCGACCTCACCACCCCTTGTGCCTTGCTCATTATTGGTTCGAGCCTGAGCCACATACCTGTGCGCGATATGTTTGGCAACCGTTTTGTTTATTCCATGACGCTGTTGCGCCTTATTGTGCTGCCCCTTGCTGTGGGTGCTGTGCTGGCGCTGATGGGTATCAATCCCTTTGTGAGCGATGTGGCGGTGGTGCTCAGTGCCATGCCTGTGGCCACTAACGGCATCATGCTTTGCTTGCAGTATGGCAAGGACGAGCGTGTGATGACGCAGGGACTGTTTTTTACCACGCTGATGTCGGTGGTGACCATACCTCTTGTGGCCTACGTGGCAAGTTTGTTCTAATTTAGGGGTTATAAGGTTAGGGGGTTATGGGGTTAAAAAGTTACCTTTGTGAGTTAGACAAGCAATGGTAATCTTTTAACCTCCTAACCCCCTAACCCTCTAACCCTCTAACCCTCTAACCCTCTAACTCCCCCCTACCCGCTTATGTATTTTGTAATAGTCACAATAGTAGCCCTTGCGGCGGGTTATGCCATAGGCGTGTTGCGCACCCAGCGTGCCGCCATCAGTGCGCAGGCACAACTCAAAGCCGAGCAGCAGCATGCTGAGGAAGCCATGCGCAAACAAGCACAGGCACTGCGGGCAGAATTCAAAGCCATGTCGGTGGAGATGATGCGCACGCAAAGCGACAGCCTGCGACAGCAACATTTGCACACCCTCGAGGAGTTGCTCAAACCCCTTGGGCACGACATAGAGGACTTCCGCACACAGTTTGTCAAAGGCCACGCCTCGCTCGATGGTTACATCAAGGCCCTTGTGGAACAGACCAACTCGCTGGGCCGCGAGGCCGAGGATCTGGCCAAGGCCCTCAAGGGAAATAACAAGTTGCAAGGCAATTGGGGCGAGGCTGTGCTCAACAATCTGCTGTCAGCCTCAGGGCTTACCGAGGGGCGCGACTACACCCTGCAGAGCCATCAGCCCGACGGTCGCGGCTCGGTGGCCATACCCGATGTGGTGGTGCACCTGCCCGGGCAGCGCAATGTCATTATCGACTCCAAGGTGTCGCTCAAGGCTTTTACCGACTATGTGGCGGCCGACGATGCCGCCCAGCAAGAGGCTCTGCTCAAGGAGCATGTGCGCAGTGTGCGCCAGCACGTCAAGGAGCTGGCTGCCAAGGATTATGGGCGCATAGTGCCCGACAGCATAGGCTATGTGCTGATGTTCATACCCGGCGAGGCAGCCTATGTGTCGGCCGTTACGGCAGCCCCCAATCTGCCCACCGAGGCTTATCAGCAGCATGTCATACTTATCAATCCCACCAATCTGCTCATGGCCTTGCAACTGGCTTACAACCTGTGGCAGAGCGAACTGCAGAGCCGTTCTGTGAACGAGATATATACCTCAGCCGAAAAGCTCTATAAGAAGTTCAGCACCTTTGCACAGAACTTTGTCAAGATAGGCAAGAGCATCGACCAGCTGCACCGCACCTACGACGACGCACAGCGACAACTCACCACGGGGCGCGGCAACATAGTGAGCCAGCTCGAGGGGTGGAAAGAGAAGGGCCTCAATCCTTCGGCCTCGATGCCCGATGGGCTGACATTCGACGAGGAGTAGACACGCTAATTAGTTGACGGGGGTTGACAGGTTGACAGGTTAACCTGTTACCCAATTACTCACATACATTGTTGCGTATGACGCTTTACACCATAGGCCATTCTAATTTGCCAGTCGACACATTTTGGCAAATATTGCAGCGGGTTGGGGTGACGTGTGTGATAGATGTGCGTAACCAGCCTGTGAGTCGTTATACACCGCAGTATAACGACGACCGTTTGCGCACGTTTATAGTCCGGCATGGCGGCCACTACCTCAACTTTTGTCGCGACTTTGGTCCGCGTCACTTCGACTGTATTGACTCGCTGGGTTTGGTGAGCTATGAACGTGTGATGCAGATGCCTTATTTTGTACAAAGTGCCGCGCGTGTAGTGCGTGGCTTGGCCGCGGGGTATGGCATTGTGCTGATGTGTGCCGAGGCCGATCCATTGATGTGTCACCGCTTTTGTCTGTTGGGTCGGTATTTCCAGCATATTGGTGTGGAGGTGGTGCATCTGCTTAAGGACGGCAGGCAGCGTACCCAGTTGTCGCTTGAGCGCGAAATGGTGGCCGAATATTTGCGCAAGGGCGTGCTCAAGCCCGTGGCAGCATTGTTCGACCCTTATACCGATGCCGACCAACTGGCTGATGCTTATAGGTTGAAGAATGCGGAAATTCGCTAATGTCAATGTGCTAATGTGCTAACGGGCTGACGCCGTAGCGTTACTCGGCAGCCGCTAACGCGGTAAACAGAAGAACATAAGGACAAAAGGACATAAGGCCGCTGCGCGGCTGACAGCCACGGACTGACGTCTGCGTGGCTCAAGAACATAAGGGCTGACGCCGTAGCGTACCAAGTACTACTCAAGTAGTCACGCTACGGCGTCAGCCCTTATGTCTCTTAAAGTCTGGAACGCAGTTCCCAGACTTCCAAATTATGTCTCTTATGTAGCTTATGTTCTTATGTTCCCGCGGTAAGCGCTACAAAAGTCCCCACCTCGGCGTTAGCCCTTATGTTCTTGAGCCACGCAGACGTCAGTCCGTGGCTATCAGCCGCGCAGCGGCCTTATGTCCTTTTGTCCTTATGTTCTTCTGTCTCCCGCGTTAGCGGCTGCCAAGCAACGCTACGGCGTCACTCCATTAGCATATTGACATATTAGCCCATTAGCATATTACCACATTATCAAGCCTTGTAGCAAGCATTTATGGCAGAAATACTTGCAACCCTCACTAATTTTGCCCAACTTTGCCGTGAAATTAACTCTATGAACTTTTGAAACACAAAGCGTAATGACTACACTTACCGCATTGATTGTGGCTGTATTCGTATTGGGCTACTTCCTGATAGCAATCGAAAGCCTTACAAAAATCAACAAAGCCGCCATTGCCTTGCTCATGTTTGTGGGCTGTTGGACCATCTTCATGTTCGACCCTGGCCAGTATCTTGCCGCCGCCATTGGCGACAAAATACCTCAAGCCGTGAGCGAGGTGATAGAGCATCACCTTGGCACCACATCCACCACCTTGTTCTTCTTGATGGGTGCCATGACCATTGTTGAGCTCGTCGACCAAAACGGTGGCTTTAACTTTGTGCGCGACCTGATGCGCACTACCAGCAAGCGCAGTCTGCTGTGGCGCATAGCCATCATGACATTCTTCCTGTCGGCCATACTCGACAACCTTACCACGAGCATTGTGATGATAATGATATTGCGCAAGCTCGTGAGCGACCACAAGGACCGCATCAAGTATGCCTCGCTCGTTATCATAGCCGCCAACTCGGGCGGTGCCTTCTCGCCCATTGGCGATGTAACCACCATCATGCTTTGGAACAAGGGCCTCATCACAGCCGCAGGCGTGATAAAGGAGATATTCATACCCTCTGTCGTGTCGATGGTCATTCCTGCTTTTATCATGCAGTACACCCTCAAGGGCAAGCTCGGCTACGCGGCCACACCACAGGCTGCCACCTCTGCCAGCGACCTGACGGCACGCCAGCGCAAGGTAATATTCTTCCTGGGCGTGGGTGGCCTCATTTTTGTGCCCATATTCAAGAGCATTACCCATCTGCCCCCGTTTGTAGGCATACTGCTCGTGCTGGGCGTGCTTTGGACGGTGAGCGAAATATTCTACCGTCACCTTGGCCATGCCGAGGAGAAGGGTGCTATGCAAAAACGCGTGACCAACATGCTGTCGCGCATCGATATGAGCACCATACTCTTCTTCCTTGGCATACTCATGGCAGTGGCCTGTCTCGAAACCATTGGCGTGCTCGTACAGCTGGGCCAGGGCCTCAACATCGTGTTCGAGGGTAACCACTTCCTCGTAACAGGCATTATCGGTGTGCTGTCGAGCATTGTAGACAATGTGCCCCTCGTGGCCGGCTGCATGGGCATGTATCCCATGGCTGCTACGGGCGACTTTGCACAGGACGGCATATTCTGGCAACTGTTGGCCTACTGTGCCGGTGTGGGCGGTTCGATGCTCATCATTGGCTCTGCCGCCGGTGTGGTGGTGATGGGACTCGAAAAGATTACTTTCGGGTGGTACATGAAGCACATTTCATGGATTGCCTTTGTGGGTTACTTGGCCGGCATCGTTTGCTACTTCGTGCAGCGCGTGGTGCTGGGAGTGTAACTCTAAATTATAGGTTGACAAGTTTACGGGTCGACAGGTTAACGGGTAAGTTTGCCTTCTTACCATTTATGCTTTAACATAATAAGTAGTGTATCGCGTATTTACTTGTTAACCCGTCCCCCCCCCTTTTCTCGTCAACCCCGTTAACAAAACCCTCCAATAAAATAATTAGGATTAGTATATGCAACATTCATTATTCCTTTACAATACGCTGACGCGCCGCAAGGAACTGTTCACCCCTATCCACCCCGGACATGTGGGCATGTATGTGTGCGGCCCCACGGTGTACGGCGATGCCCACTTGGGCCATGCCCGTCCCGCCATTACCTTCGACCTCGTGTTCCGTTACCTCAAGCACCTTGGCTACAAGGTGCGCTATGTGCGCAACATCACCGATGTGGGACACCTTGAGCACGATGCCGATGAGGGCGAGGACAAGATAGCCAAGAAAGCACGCCTCGAACAGCTCGAGCCCATGGAGGTGGCACAGTACTACACCAACCGCTTTAATGCTGCCATGGCCAAGCTCAACGTGTTGCCGCCAAGCATCGAGCCGCACGCCACAGGCCACATCATTGAGCAGGAGCAGCTCGTGCAGCAAATCCTTGACAATGGTTATGCCTACGAGTCCAACGGGTCGGTATACTTTGACGTGGTAAAGTACAACGAGCACCACAAGTATGGCATACTGTCGGGCCGCAACCTTGAAGATGTGCACGACGCCAGCCGCGAACTCGACGGTGTGGGCGAGAAACGCCACCAGGTGGACTTCGCCCTCTGGAAGAAGGCACAGCCCGAGCACATCATGCGCTGGCCCTCACCCTGGAGCGAGGGCTTCCCCGGCTGGCACTGCGAGTGTACGGCCATGGGACGCAAGTATCTCGGTGCCCACTTCGACATTCACGGCGGCGGCATGGACCTGGTGTTCCCCCACCACGAGTGTGAGATAGCACAGGCTGTGGCATCGCAGGGCGACCAAATGGTAAAGTACTGGATGCACAACAACATGATAACCATTGCCGGCAAGAAGATGGGCAAGAGTTACAACAACTTTATCACGCTCGACCAGTTCTTCAACGGCAGTCATGAGTTGCTCACACAGCCCTACTCGCCCATGACGATACGCTTCTTCATACTGCAGGCACAGTACCGCTCAACAGTCGATTTCTCAAACGAGGCATTACAGGCTTCGAAGAAGGGTTTCGACCGCTTGATGGACGCCGTGTCGCAGCTCGGCCGCATTGAGGCTGTGGCTAACGGCAAACTCGACGAGGCTTATGCCAACGAGTTGGCCACCAAGTGCTACGAGGCTATGGACGACGACTTTAACTCGCCCATCGTTATCAGCCACCTGTTTGAGGCATGCCGCGTCATCAACCAGTTGGTCGACAAGCAGCAAACTATCACCCCTGCCGGCCTTGAGACTTTGACCAAGGTGGTAAACACCTTTGTGTTCGACATCTTGGGCTTGAAGAGCGAGGCCGAGGGTGGCAACGCCAAGCGCGAGGAGGCTTTTGGCCATGCCATCGACCTGTTGCTCAGTCTGCGTGCCAAGGCCAAGGCCGAAAAGGATTGGGCCACAAGCGACAAGATACGCGACGACCTGGCCGCCTTTGGCTTTGAGGTGAAGGACACCAAAGAGGGTGCCACCTGGAAACTGCCTTGATGCGCATACATTCTCTATTATAAACGTAAACATGCTAACGGACTCAAGCACCCAACGCTACCTCTAATGGGGGCGACGCGTCCCGCGTCGGGGAAAAATGCAATGTCCATACACAAAATAAAGGCTCACAGACAGCAATGATTACACTGCCTGTCTGTGAGCCTTTGTCTTTAATCCCGACGCGGGACGCGTCGCCCCCATTAGTGCTTGCGTTTGGTGCTTGCGTTTGGTGTTAGCGTTTGGTGCTTGCGTTTAGTGCTTGCGTTTGGTGCTAACCCTATTGATTGTAGCTCTATCGTTTGCAAAATGTAACTATTTGATGAATAAAGTAAAAAAAGTGGGCGCAGTTCTTGCAACTATTTGAAGAAATACATAATTTTGCCGTGAAAATTAGCCAATTTGCACTGCTTGATAGTGGAGTTGACAACGCTACATTGTGTTGACTTGTGAAAAACAAAAGCGAGATGAATATCAAGTAAATGCAAAAAAACATGGGCTTTGTATATAACAAGGATTTAACAAACGAACTTTGACTGCTTGCGTGCACATACTACGCTTGTCACAGCTTTGCCAGTTGGTAAGGCGGCAAATGGTGTGGCCCTATAACAGACAGCAAATTACCCCCCCGATTATTATAGAACGTTAACGCTCCGCAGCGTTACGACAAACACCGACAGCCCTAATTGGGTTATGACGGCCGCAGCACCTTGTGCACTACATCGCTTTAGTGTAGTGCACAAGGTGTTGTGGCCTTTGTTGTGTGCAAAATGTCGTGTGTTGCGGGCAAACCGCAGACTTATTTATTCACAAAATAAACAATAACCAATGAAAAAAATCTCCACTCTTGCCATTGCCCTCATCGCCATGGGCAGTTTGGCAACGCCAGTTTCGGCACAAAACATCATGCCCAAGGTTTCAACTGAGGGTGGCGCAACTTACACTTATTACTTGAAAGGTGCAAGTAGTTACACCACAAATTTTTATTTCAAAAACGAAGCTCAAGGCAGTGATCAGGTGCAGTCTACAAACCAAACAGACAACCGATTAAAGGTTAAGTTGGTTGCATCGGGTGATAAATATAACATCATTGCTACCAATTTGAGCAGTGATAACACCAAAACATACTTGGGTTGCACGGGAACGGGCAAAGAAGCCAATGTAACATTCTATACAGCAGAAGGTAAGACTAATGCAGATTGGACTATTGCTAAAGGCGGAGCTAAATCTGGTGATATGAAGTTTATGAATCAGTATTATCCCTATTTCAAGCTTTGCCCAGGTGGTACTTCAAGTGTGAACATGGTTGGTGGAGCAGCTGCCAATAAAGTAATAAAATTGTGGGATGCCGATGATCAGGGTAGTCAATGGAACTTTATTCCTGCCGACGTTGCTACCTTGTCAGCTTGGGCTGATGATGCCAAGGACGAGATTGACGCTCTCACCACTACTGCAGACAAGAACGATGTGCTTACTGCAATCCAAGCTGCCAAAAGTGCTACCGAGGCAGATGTAGATTCAAAGGCCACAAATCTGCTCAGCGCTTATACATCATTCTTTAAGCAAGTTAAGTTAGCCACAATTGATGTAACAGAAATTGAGAATGACTATAACGCGCACAAGGGACAGGCTGGCTATCCTACCGAAACTTCTTTTGAAGCTTACAAGGCTAAAATCCAGAGTGTTACAGCTTCAAGCACGTATGACCAAATTGCCAATGTAGCAAATACTGCGCTTTCAGCTATTACAGAGGTGAACATGCCTGCTGATGGTAAGGTGTATGTGTTTACTAATGTGCATAAGGATGGTAAAAAACGCTACTTTGACTACGTTAACGATCAACTAAAATTGCAAGAACGTGGTACCGCAGACGCAAATACTCTGCCCTCATCTGCAAAGTTTGTGTGCCGCGTAGTAAATGGCAATTATATGTTTGTAAACAATGATGGCAAGTATTTGGTGTGGGCAGCTCCAACTTCACGTTATGAAAAAGGTACAAATAAAGGCAAGGGCTACATCGCTACTTATGAAGCAAAATGGGCAGATTTGAAAGTTGCCAAGAGTAGTGTCTATGGTTGCCTTAATTTTGGTGGACTTCGTAAAGAAGATGGAACACAATATAGTTACTTTCTTGTAAAGAATAATGAAACATTTGACGGTGTAGGCTCATATAAAGAGTACAACGATCCCACCTATTCTTCAATCTTCAGATTTGAGGAAGTAACTTACCCCAACACCATCACTTTCAACGCTGTCAGCGACGTTGAGGGCGTGAGCAACCTCGCCACATTCAGTGCACCATTTGCTACTGTTATCCCCACAGGTGTAAAGGCATACTATGTGAGCACTGCCGACAATACCAAGGCTACAATGAAGGCTGTAGAAGGCAAGGCTATCCCTGCAAAAACAGGCGTTATTTTGACCTCTCAAAGCGGTGATGCCGTAACCATGGTTCCCGCTACTGACGAAGCTCTTGCTACAATCGAGAACAACAAACTCGGCAACTCTGCTGGTGCTGACAAGACAATCGCTGAAGGCGACAATGCCTACATTCTTGCTGGTGGTGCTGATGGCACAGCATTCTACAAGGGTCAGAAAGGTACAACCCTCAAGGCCAACAAGGCATATTTGACTCTCAATGTAGCCGGTGGCGAACAGGCCATCTCTATGAACTTTGGTGGCAACGTAACTGGCATCAACCAGATCGTTAATGCCGAGCAGAACAACGCCCCTGTTTACGACCTCACCGGCCGTCGCGTAGTGCGCACCGTTAAGGGTGGCCTCTACATCAAGGGTGGCAACAAGTTCATTGCACGCTAATTAAATTGACAGTAGTATTAAACCATCAAAACAGATAATGACAATGAAAAAGACATATATGGCTCCCGCAGCCCAGGCTATCACATTCGACGCCATGACCATGCTCGCAGCTTCAGACCCCACAGAAGCAGACGTAAAGGTAGTGAACACAGAAGTTGATGCAAGCAATTCATACTCTGGCGAGAAGGGCTGGGGTAATGATACTTGGGCAAGCGAGGATTAAGCCCAACGGTAAAGAATAGAAATATTCTTATTTAGGTTAGATATTTGGAGGTTGGCAGACCGTGAGGTTAGCCAACCTTTTTTGTGCATATACGCTTGGCGTGAGCTTTTGCCTTAATTCCCGTGGGACGAGGCTGCTGAAAATACCCCGCGGGACGCGTCGCCCCCATTGGTGCTTGCGTTGGGTGCTTGTGCAGTTAGTGTGTTATAGGTGCACAACCCTAAATATTTGTTTGGTGATTTTGCCTGCACCTTGCACTTTCTGACGTAATGCGCTGGTAATCATTGCTTTCGGGTGTGTAGGTAATGGTAGTTTTTGTGTACACACCTGCCTGCACAATATGTTTGTCTGCATGCCCAGGCGTAGTAGAGTTTACGGTTGTGCCAGGGCGTTGTGTGTGTATAGGGAGGTGGATTTTTCGGTTGCTCCGATAACTTTTTCTACCTCCCTATGTTGTGATACGTAGCAGTGATGTAAGTGCAGGCAGAGTGTAGGTAGAGTGCAAGTGTGCATACACTGCGTAATGCTCTGATATTCATCTTATTAAAAGCAAAAAGTGCAAGGTGCAGGCACTTTTGCATTTCTTGTTAGTTGTTAAGCGCATGTGTTAGCCGCTAACGCGGAAGACATAAGAACATAAGAACATAAGATATGACGTTTGTGTTAGCCGCTTACCGCGGGGAACATAAGAACATAAGCTACATAAGAAACATATAAGGCCGCTGCGCGGCTGATGGCCACGGACTAACGTCCGGGTGGCCTCAAGAGACATAAGGGCTGACGCCGTAGTATTACATATAGTAACGCTACGGCGTCAGCCCTTATGTCCTTATGTTCTTATGTTC